>Ga0315320_10004381_pt1 | contig 11568 bp, 11 predicted proteins | sample M140m21515metaG_FD_203458 | JGI IMG/M metagenome (GOLD analysis project Ga0315320, IMG submission 203458) | Ammonia-oxidizing marine archaeal communities from Monterey Bay, California, United States - M1 40m 21515 | ecosystem: Environmental > Aquatic > Marine > Coastal | place: USA: California...
CTCGAGTTTTAGTTACTTTTTCTTTGTTAACTGACAAATTTTCATTTCAACAAAACTTTTTTCTGTTGATTTTATATTGTGTTACCATTTATCGTAACAAAATATAACTTAAATAAATTTATTTTACATTCTCAGTAACAAATTTTAATTATTTTGATTTTAATATTATTTTACACTCTCTTACCATTTATCGTCACACTTTAAAAAATTATTTTTCATTTTTACATTTTATGGTAACAAATAATGTTGACACTGTTTCAACAAGATCGCCGCCAAAAAACCGCACCATTAATCGTCACAATTGGGAAATAAATTTATTACTATTTACACTGTGTTTTATTGCCTAAAATACTTTCATTTCACAGTTTTTTTTTATTAAAAAACATTTTATTTCTTTACTTATTATATATGACAAAGCTGAAAAAAACTTCCAAAATTCATCCAATAAGTTTAGCAAATGATTATTCACCATCTCCTTTCAATATTATACTTGTTCGTCATTGTGAATCTTGCGCCAATGTTGCTAACCCAATTTCCCCATTTGGAGGTCATATTAAAAAGTTTTGGAGACAACCCCTCTGCACAACTAAAGGCGTTAAACAATCCATCGCTACCGGTATTATTTTACCCCAAATTCTTAAAGAACTTCAACTCAATAATAATCCACCATTCGCTTCTTCCATTCTTCCTCGCGCTTTTACCACCGCCAAAATTACTTCCATCCCCTTCGATAATCCCATTACACTTTCATCCCCACCTAAATATTCCAAATCAAAAATTTATTACGATAGTCATAAAATAAATGATAACGAACTTTACGATATTCCAGTAAAAGGTGGTGCTAAAATTTCTAGAACACATCCTCATAAAATTATTGATCCTAATCAATCTCCACCAGATCCTAATTCTATTTTTCGCATCGCATATATTAAAGAAACAATGAATCTTATGGACCCCCAAAAAAAATTCTACAAAAATAAAGGATCGTTACAATCGCAAAACTTAACATCCGTTCATCACAGTGATTCTTACCTCCTCGCCACTAATCATATTTTTTCAGACTCCGATGGTGATCCCATCGGTAGACACATTTCCATGAATCCATACTTCCTAGAAAATATTGTCGGTGGCGATGAAAATACTTCTCAATCCGTCCGCAAAAAAATTATAAAATCCTCTTGGGATTCTTTCGAAAAAGAAGTCCTCCCATCACTTCGATCATACTGTCAAAATAAAAATGGACCTAACTCTAACTGTATAGTCCTTTTTGTTCACGGTCACCTCCTTGAAGATGCCCTTAATAGAACCCCCGATAATAAAAAAACTAAAGGGAAAAAACGTAATGTTTGGAAAACTGCTCGTAATGAAAAACAAAAACGCAGAAATCTTTCAATTCATTCTATCGGATATAATGATGATGGCACTAAAACTATTCACACTAATCATCAACTTCGACATCTACCATTTGTCGATCAAAATCTCGTCAATACATATCTCCGAAAAATAGATATTGCTGATCCCATGTTTAAATGTAAATATAAATATCACAATGGAAATGCACAAATTGTTTCTAGAGCTAATAAAGAATCCCAAAAAAATTATCGTAAATATCCCAGATTGTCTACACAAAAAAAAACATCTTCTGGTGGTCATAAAAAAACTCGAAGAAATAAAAAACTTCGTCATAAAATCTAACTCAAAGAAATATTAATCTCCTTTTTTTTAGTTCTCATTTTTATGTTTGTTATTACCCGTTAATTCACACATCCTGTCAAATATCATTTCATCTAATAACTTATTTGCATCATCCTTTCCTATTACTTTTTTTGTTATTATTCCCAATGTTATATCAAAAAAAGTATACAATATACTTCCCTCTTCCTTTAACATTTTTGACCTCTTCGCTAACTCATTCGTATACTTTACAACATTCAACATATCATCATATTTGATTCCATAACTCTTATTTACAATCTCATATATATCACGATTCGTTATACTCACATCAAATCTTTCCTCCACCATTAATAAAAATATTTCATCATTAAAATTAAAAACTTCAATAGTGTCTTTTTCTGTGCTCATATAATATATATATATATATAATTTTTTATATACTTAAAATATAAAATGGACCAATTTAAACAAACCTCAATCGATTATCTCAAAAATCATACTATTAATATACAACCCAAAAAAAATAGATCTATACTCATTGAACATATTAAATCACACATTTCCAATAACTTTGATGTCTTTATTCCTTCCGCCCAAACTGGCGAATTTATACATGATCTTAAAGAATTAGACACAACCCTCAATATTAATGCATGTGAAGAAAATAAAAACCTCTTTGATATTATTAAAGATATCTCCGGTGTTACAATATATAATACCAACTTTCTACAACTTTCCAATCCACATAATTTTAAAAAATATGATCTTATTTTAGGAACTTTACCCTCCCAAATTGTTGACAAAAAAACTACACTTGGTCATAAATTTAAACACTGGTTTGTAAACAAAACTGATATTTATTCTCTTTACTTTATGCACTCTATCAACTTACTTAAACATCAAGGAATTGCCGCATTTATTATTCCTAACTCTATCTGTAATTCACCATACTTACAACTTCTTCGTAATAAAATTTACTCCAATGGTTCCATCCTTAAATTACAATATTTATCTAATTTATACACAAAAACTACACATAATTCTTTACTTATTGTTTTCAAAAAAGATAAAATACAGAAAGATGATTTTAACTATAAATTCTCTAATATGACATTTTATACACCCAATACACCTCTATATAAATCCATTTTTAATAACGCTAATACATTGCATAATCTTCGTGCACATATTCAAAATGGTCAATCAACTCCTGAACTTCAAAGATGTAAAGATCATGATGCTATTCCTATTATTTATCATAAAAATATTTGTGAAGATTATTCATTGCAACTTTTCGATAATTCTAAACAATACATCTTTTCTAAACATATAAACTTTAAAATTAATAATACACCCAGTTTACTTTTTTCAAGAATTATTGGAAATAAATATAATGAACATAACCTCTTTTTTGCACCATGCTCTTTAGATCAATATATTTGTAACAATAATATCATGGTTATTAGCTTCCCCCACTTGAAAAATGAAAATGCTCTTATTCTTATTAATAATATTATACAATCATTACACAATCCAAAAACAAAGGTTTGGTTAAAACATTTCATCAAAGATGGTCAAATCTCCAAATTTCAACTTAAATATTATCTACCGATTTATAACATTCCACTTTAAATATCACTATTCCATATTTCAACGTCATCTAACTGATTGATCTCTAAATATATCTTCATTACCTCATTTTCCCTCCTTATACCACAACAAAACCATCTTTTAAACCAACCCTTAATACCCCGTCTACGTAATGGTCTCTTTTTCCCATTAACTAAATACATATATATATAAAATTGATTATTTATTAATAGTATATTACTTTTAATAAATAATGTCCCTCTCAAAATCTAATATTTCACCTATACCAAGAAAATATGTATTGTATTTGCCTAAAAAATTTAGATATACCGCCAATGTTGATCTTGGTGGTATTGAATTAGAAGATCTTAAACAAAGTATGCCCCAAAAATATTTTGAACTTCTTCAAAATATGAAATCTAATGCGAATGATGAAATGATTTTTGTTGATATTTATAAAAATAATTTTGTCTTTTTCAATTATAAAAAATGGGCAAATATTGCCAAACAACAAGTGTTTCAAAAAACTGGATATCCTATTAATATCAGTAAAATAGTTATTACTGATATTGATACACCACAAACTTCCTCTATATATGAAGAAATACATCAACCATGTCATAATTATCAAAATTACACTGATTACCCTTCTACTTACACTTTTTATAAACCATACTAATTAAATGTATTCACACTTACTTATTTTATATCTATTTAATCCTTTATCCTCTATCTTAAATGGCTTTCCACAACCATATATTAATCCATCACGTGCTAATTTATCACATTCTTGTTTTTTCATATGTGGATCTATTTGTTTTAATGTTTCTTTATATATACCATGTCTATATATTTTACAATTAAATTGATCCTTTGGTAACATTAATAACATGCCACAATGTGGGCAATTTTTCATTATATAATCCATTTTTACATAATTCATACATTATAAATTATGTAAATAAAACTAATATTGATCTGTGTAGAAATTAACACTATCATATGGCATTTCAAACATATTTTGATTTATATTTAACTTTTGAGTTTGGATTTTTTTGAGATCATGCATTCTTTCATTATACGAATTGACAATTCTTTCCTTATTACATTTCTGTGTTTCCCTTATGTCAAAATGTTCCATCTTTGACCAATCAAAACTATAAAATATTATTATCGTGCATAATAACATTATCCCCCACACAAAACCCTGTCCATACCTTACTCCCAATATTCCTGGTGCCGCTTTATGACCAACGCCTACATGACCCCCCATTGATGAAAAATTCATTCCAAAATATCCTGTTAATACTCCCAATGGTAAAAATATTGTTTCTATTAATGTTAACATATTTAATGTATAAGATTGATTCTCATTCGTCTCCCTTTGTAACTCCTCATTCAATAAATCTAATGACCCCTTCATTCTTTCCATTTTATTGTTATATAATTCCACATTGTCTGTATTATATTTATTATTTTCATCCTTCTCTAATTCATGCATTATATGATTTAGTCTTAGTCTTAGTTCCAAATATTCCTTGTTAATACTTCTAAATCTTTCTGTGTTTTCCATTAAACTTTTGTCTTGACTCAAAAAATCATTGTTTAAACCGTCTAACCTTAATTCCAAATCATCCAAATCACCCTGCAATTCTTGGATTGTTAACTCATTGATTTTTGGTCTCAATACTGCCGCTTTATCTCTCAACATTATTGGACGTTTTCTCCATATTAATCTTCCCAATGCTCTAAAAAACATCCCACTTAATATAAAAACAAGTATACCCACAAACATTTCCTTCCTTGTTAAACCTAATAATACCCAACTATTTATTGGTTTTTCTTTCACCATATATAAATTATATTAATATTAAATATTTAGTTTATATATATATAATGAGAGTTGGTGTTATTTCAACAAACGCTAGTCCATATGTTATCCGTAATGGCGATAATTATTCAGGTATCGCTATCGATATATGGGAAATTATTGCAAAAAAAGAAGATTTTGAATTCAGTTATGTTGAAGTTGGTCCTGATGAAGAAAACGCTATTAAAAAACTTCAAAATAAAGAAGTCGATATACTAGTTGGACCATATACTATTACAAGTAAAAGATATCAACATATCGGTTATACATTGCCTTTTTATTATTCCGATATAGCTTTAGCATCATCACGACAAACAAATAATTTAGAAAATTATATTAATATTTCCAAAACACTCGGTTCTATTATGTTTCTTTTTATTTTTATACTATTCATTAACAATTTTATTAATAACTTCAATAAAAATGCCTCTTTTGCTGAATTTTTCATAAATGCCATACCAAACTTTAAAGATCGCAAAATGTATCTCCTTTACGCTATTATATTAGGTGCCACTTTTGTTTTATATATTAATACATACAATCCTAACCTGAATCTTAACCCCGTAGGATTAAGTATTTACAGTAAAAATGTTATTTATAATGAAAAAAATGAAACTATCGACAAAATTCTTAAAAAATATAATGCAAAAGGAACCTTTGTCGAAGTTAAAGATACTGCGAATCATCAAAAACAAATACAAGAAAATGAGTCATTTGATAAATATATTGAAAATAAAGATACACAATATGGTATTGTCGATGATTCATCTAAATTAGCATACGTTTTACATCATAATATTAAAAAATATGAAGGAATTCGCATCATTGAACATAACCTCGCCAAAACATTATATGCTTTTATTGTTCCAAAAGGATCCGACTATTTAGATAGAATTAATAGTGCCTTGCGAGATGCTCAAAAGGAAAAAATTAATCAAATTATTGTCACAAAATATTTAGGTCCCAAATTTGAAAATCATGTTTCATTTTAATCATTATATAGTGTATATATATATAATGGTCATTAAAGTTGGAGTTCTAGAAAAAGATCCCTTTGTTATTAATAAAGATAAATTAAGCGGATTCACCATTGACTTATGGGAAAAAATAGCCAAAAAAAATAGTATTAATTATCAATATCATACTATTAAAACAAATAAAGATGTTGATAACGCTATTAAACAAAATTTATATGATGTCATTTTAGGAGTTGTTGATATTGATCCAGAACGTATTCAACAAGTTGACTTCACTGTTCCTTATTATTTTACAAATTTCTCACTAGTTAATAAGAAAACTGATAGTAATAAAGAAATACTAATTGAAGTAGCTAAGTTTTTGTTATTATTGATTTCATTTATTATTATTTCTATGACTATTTATTATTTTTCAACCATTGAAGATGTAAACATTAATAATATACTACACTTTACTATGAAAAATATGTCCCCATACGTCTTCGGTAGTCGTGACCCTGGACTTCTTGCCAAAATTAATTACTTTTTTGGTTTCTTTTTCATTATTTTATTTATTATTGGCATATATAGATTGTTTTTTATTGAAAAATCTGAAAATACTGTCCCCAAAAAACCCATCCTTGTCGATAGTAAAAGTAACATGTTAATTAAATATTTGAAATCACGTGGTGCTCAAGTTCGTATTGTAAATAATTCCGGTGGATTAAATAATCTTTTGGATATGTATTTGGGAGATCCTTCTAATCTTGCTGGTGTTTTTGTTCAAGAAGAAGGTAAGATCGCTAAAGATGGCTCTATATTCGGCAAAAATCCCAAATATCAAAACTTACAGTTTAAACGATATAACTTTGGACAAAATCAAGTTTCCATTGTTATGAAGAAAAATCATCCCCTTTATGAAACTGTTAACGGTGAAATTATTAATATGCGCGAAAAAGGTGAATTATACGAAATTTCCAAAAATTGGCTCTCCTATGGACAACGAAAACAACTCGAAATTTAAATATTTTTCTCATTTAAGTATTTAAATTTTTATTTTACTGTTCTCACACACCTTCTCCACTATCTCATTCTTTGCCTTGTCCATCTTTATTTCCTCACTACTTCCCATTATACTCTTCTGCATTGCACGCCACTTCTTTACTCCCCCCTCCGTTTCACTCCATTTCGGATTCTCCTTCGTCCACTCCTTTAAACGCTCCGCCTGCTTCTTCGTTATTCTTCCTATTGCTGCATCCATATTTCCATTCTTTGACCACTTATTATCATCCTTCACATAATACTCTAACGGCTTCACATCAGAACATTGCACCGGTCTCTCCGTTTGTGGCATGTTTTCCAAGTTCTTTATTAGTATTTGTGATACACCATCTATATATCCTAAACTCTTCGTCTGTAATACATCCGTTAAACTTACTCTGATCTTTTCCACAAAATCTGTTAAGTTTAATGCATTCTTACAATCCTCATTTAAATACAAGTTTATATTGATCTTATTATTTATGTTATTTGTCGTATTATGACAATTTGTATTATTTACTTGTTTCTGCGTTTTTAACATATCCAATAATTGATGGATGATTTCGTCCTTTGACTCCTTCTTTAATTCTTTCTCTAATTGCGCCTTGATATGACCCTCGCATTTTTTCTTGTGTCTAGATAAACCAGACTGATGTTTGTAACTTACGTTGCAATATATACATTCCCATCTTGGGTTTTGGCTAAAAAATTTACCATTTTTTACCCGTTTTTTACCATTTTGGATAAATTTATCCATTTTTTTATCCACATGCTTTTTTGACATGTGTTTGCATAAACCGCTCTGGTGCACAAAAGTTTTATCGCAAATTTGACATTTCCAGTCATTACCATTTTTTACCCGACTTTTTTCGTTTTTATCCATTTTTTTATCCATTTTATATTAAATATAGATTATTTTTAAGTAATTTTATGTTTTTTAGTTTTTTTGCAAAAAATTTTGTGCACCTCGTTTTTTTGATGAATGTGTCCATTGAGAGTAACAAAAATTTTTACGTGAAATTGGCTCAGTAAGGCCCAGTCACAAAAAATTTTGTGCACCTAAAAATTTGATCATTTTAGACGCTAATCAATCACAAAATATTTTGGTGATTTGGCTGTTTTGAAAGTCAGTAACATCTTTTTTGTGCACTCAAATTTTTTTCATTTTAGACGGTTGAGAGTAACAAAGTGAATTGTGTCAAAAGTGCTCAGTAAGGCCAGTCACAAGCAATTTTGTGCACTCAAAAAAATAGGGGTTTGTTACCATAATTCGTTTGCAAATATTTTGATGCTTTTTGGTTTCTCGATTTCAGTCTCAAAAAATAAAATATTTTTATTTGTCCTACATGTTACATGTGGTAAAATAAATACTATTAAATTGTTTGTTACTGTAAAATAAAAAATATGCACAAAATCACAAAATTAGGTGGTCAAAAAAGTAAAATCCGTTTTTTCTAGAAATCTCTGAAATTCATATGAAAATTAGAACATACTTTACAAAAATAGGTAAATTTTGTGATTTTGTGCACGCGATCTTTTAAACCATAGTATCGTCACAAACGAAAAAAGGCGATTTTCCCAGTCTCGGTGCCCTTTTTTTAGTGACTTTTTTTTAATAAAATTTTTATATTTTTAAATATTTTTTAGTTGTTTTATATATAAATGCCACATCCAGGAAATAAAAGATTAAGAAGTGCTAGAAATTCTCACACTGTGAAATCACAAAGGGTTCAAACTAACATTAATGAAATTAATAGATTACAGGCTGGTGGTCAGCATACTTTAGGAAATAGAGATGCTAACAAAAATGGTGCCATTACTATTGCATCTAATGACAATAAAAACAAAGAACTTGTTTTAGGTGATGGTAAAATCATTGGAACATCTCAGTCATTTTCTATTAGACCCAACCCTCTTAAAGCCTTTGAATTAACATCAGTAAATCTAGCCCTTGGTCAACAGAACATCGAATTTACCATCCAACCAGAAATAGGTGCTGGTAAAGATATGCTTCAAGCTGATTTAGATGCATTTAAAATTAGTGATATTATATCTATAAGTGGTTTCAGTGCAACAGCTACAAAAGCTACTGGCGGTGTTGCTGTTGAGGATTGGATTAATGGAACATATCGTGTTAATGCATTTACTGATGATGGAGCAGTTACAAGAACAGGTATTGTAGTTGAAAGAAGAGCCGTTACACCTGCTAATTTGGATAGAGACACCTTGGGGGGAACCAACAACATCGTTCCAGCTCTCGTCGGACATTCTCCTGTCATCAAAAAACATTTTAGAATTTCTATTTTTACTGATACCGTTGGGGACAAGCACTTTTACGTTTAATTTTATGAATATACAATAATTTTTAAAAAATATTGTATATTTTATGTATAAATGCCAAAATATGGAAGAGCGCGAAAAACCCCCAATCCAAATTCAATGGTAGTAAAAAGACAATTAAATGCATTTACACGAAATCAACCTGCTTCTATTCAGGTGTTACGAGCTGAATTAGCAGCAGGTGGAATAGGTGGTGTTAAAGGTGAAGGAGGAGCGAAGTTAACTTTAGGAGATAGTGTTGTAAATGATAACAATGGTAACATTACAATTAAAAGCAACTCATCTAGTGAATCTAAAGTATCCGCTGTTAATGATTTAAACTGATTATATAAATAATTATGTATTTATTTATCTAATTTTACTTTATATATGACAAATATCAATGATTCAGCATATGGAAAAAATTTATGGGTAATTGCAGGATCTAAAAAAGATAATAATAATGCTGATGTGGGTAAAATATTTACATCAAACGATCCTTCATTTAATATAAAAAATGAACCGGTGTTGCCACTATTTAATGGGGTAGCGACACATAAAATAAAACGCATTGAATCAGCCAATAATAAATTTTTGGTTTTAAATAGTTTTGACGAACATGCTGGAAATAAAGGGATTTCTATTAGTCCCAACCCTCTTAACGCTTTTGAATTAACAGCAGTAAACTCTAATGGCGCCACTCAGGACATCGAATTTACCATCCAACCAGAAATAGGTGCCGGTAAAGATATGCTTCAAGCTGATTTAGATGCATTTAAAATTAATGATATTATATCAATAAGTGGTTTCAGTGCAACAGCTACAGAAACCGCAGCGGACGTCGCCACCGGCCAAGACACTGATGAATCATGGATTAATGGAACATATCGTCTTAATGCATTTACTGAAAAAGTTACTGCTAGCGGAGCTGCAGCAGCCAACGTCGCTGTCAATGCTATTACTGCTAATAATACAAGAACAGGTATTGTAGTTGAAAGGTTAGCCGTTATACATACTGCATTGGATAGAAGCACCGCGGGAACCGCCAACGTCGTTCCAGCTCTCGTCGGTCATTCTCCTGTCATCAAAAAACATTTTAGAAATTCTATTAGTTATTCCTTAGATGGGATTAATTGGAATATATCTAATAATACAATTGAGAATGAAAGACTCAATGATGTGAAATTTGGAACAAACAACTGGGTAGCTATTGGATTTGATACAACAAATAATAATTCTGTCATTTATACAACCAATAATGCTATTATTTTAAATAATTGGAATAAACAATTAGTAGCTAATTTTGACACAGGAATACCCCAGGATGAATTTAATAACTTATTATACTCACAAACCAACAATGTATTTTATGCATTTGGGAATAACGGATTATTTTTTCAATCTAATGATGATGGTATAAATTGGATTGAAAAAGTCTTTCCATTAGTTGCAAATTATCAGAACTTTAATATTAAAGCATCCGCCTATGATGAAACAAATGATATATTGCTTATTTGTGGTGATAATGGACAAGATGGACTTTATGCTGCGCGGATTAATGGAGTATGGGATAATGCTCCAACAGTTGAACCAAATATAAAATTTAATTCAGTTGTATTTACAGGAGTTCATTTTTATATTGCAGGTGAAAAAGGTGCATTAATTATTGCAAATACGAATAATACAGGTGCACAACTTGATTTTGCTGTTGATCCAACAAATACAAAGGATAATATTAATAATTTATCGTATGCCAAAAATACACTTTTAATATCACTAGAAACTGGTATTGCAAGTAAAATAGATGCTGGCGATAGAGAAATGGCATTGGGAGGTAATTTATCCATTGATAATAATTTTTCTACAATTGGTTGCAATGTTGTTATAGAAGCTATTTCAGAACATTCTCATAACGATAACGAGAAAAAAGTAACCTTACACGGTGATTTGGAAGTTAGTAATAAAAATATTGCATTTAATAGTAATGATAATGGTAATAAAGTAAATATTAATAGTGATACTACTATTGATCAAAATTTATCACAAACGAGCACAGTATCCTTTGAAAATGTATTGTTAGGAACCAGTGCCAGTGGTGGTGGTGGTCAAGTAGCA
>Ga0315320_10004384_pt1 | contig 11563 bp, 7 predicted proteins | sample M140m21515metaG_FD_203458 | JGI IMG/M metagenome (GOLD analysis project Ga0315320, IMG submission 203458) | Ammonia-oxidizing marine archaeal communities from Monterey Bay, California, United States - M1 40m 21515 | ecosystem: Environmental > Aquatic > Marine > Coastal | place: USA: California...
AGCCTACTCAATAATTCAAAAAGGTCCCAAAGAAACAGATCAAGCATGGCAGAACTCGGAATCATCTTCTGCAGCTGTATCTGAAGCGCCACCTTTTGTGCCATCAGTACCAACTCCGCCTTCAGTAGATTTACAAAGCCCGTCCGAAGCACTCAGCAGCATTCCTGACCAGCAGACAAATCCTTCTCCAGCACCACTCACCTCGCAATCGTCGGCACAAGCGCAGCCTCGTGCTCTGCCTAGTGAACAAATGCCACCAACGTATATTGAGGCTGTTGCTGCAATACCTCCTCAATCACAAACACCTCAGTCTGCAACTGGCAGCATCACAAAAGATACTCCCACACAAACAGTCTCTGCAGCTTTCACGGCTGCATGGACAGACGCTCACAATAAACTCGAAGCAGGTCGGTACGCTGAGGCCCTCGCTGTTCTTTCGGTTTGGCATGATGACTCTTCCTTAAGCGTTGAAGAAAATCATCAACTCGAAAGACTTCTTGGACAACTCGCGGGTACCGTCATTTATTCGACGCAAGACATGTTATTACCACCGCATACTGTGGCCGCTGGAGAAACACTGAAAACAATAGCGAAGCCATTAAATATTCCATGGGAACTTCTTTCTCGGATAAACGGTTTAGAATCTGACAAGTTGACAACTGGCCAACGAATTAAAGTTTTGAGAGGCCCATTTGATGCTGTTGTTAGCATCTCAAGGCGACGCCTGAGCCTTCAAGTAGGTGGGCGATACGCAGGCACTTTCCCTGCCGCCATTGGAAAAGGCTTTATTGACCGAACAGGATCATCAGTACAGTTACTTGAGATTCAAACAAACACTGAGACTCAATCCCCTCAGGCAGTTTCTGTTAGTTATCGATCCTCAAACCAAGTTGCAATTATCCTCAGCGATGGATTACGTATACAACCAGCCGTTGACCCGAGTTTTGTCACGAAAGACCCCGAAGACAGTGTTCTTCTGGTGTCCTCTGCGGACTTCAATGATCTGGTAGGCATCCTTGGTCAGGGCTCTCAACTGCTTGTTCAAAAATAATAGAAAAGTTTTCTAACCGCTCTTTACGAATTTTTGTGGAGATAACGCCTTTAACGGTCCGAAGAAAGACTCGGGTTGTTTGGGAATTGCGGGGAACAGCCGCCGTAGTTAATTACGCCTTTGTGTGCAAATAGGCAAGGGAGGCAGTTAGATGCATTTTCGACATAAAACACGTCTTGAGAAGTTGTTCTCTGCACGACTTCTCCTCCTCTGTATTATTTCCTTGGTGAGCACCGGGTGTACGATGTGTCCGTCTCCTTTTGACTATTCTGGTACCGTCCCGGGCTCTGCGAACCAAAATAATTTCCGACTTCGAGCAAATGGTGTTCTACCAATTTGGCGGCGGCCAAAACCATGGCCACCAATCGTATCTCTAGAAGCAGATGAATCGCCATCTGCATCGCGTAATCCTCGTAAGGAATCGCCACAGACATCTCGGGTAATTGCGGCCTCTCACGAAGAAGGACTGGCAAACGAACACTCAAAAAACAGTTCCGTGCTTATCACACAATCACCTGACCCAACTTACACAAACGATGTCCAGCAAACTCAGCAAAGTGATTCTGACAACGCTTTAGAATCTACAACAAATAATCTCACAGACACTACTGCACAATAACACCTTAATGGAATAATCTTCGACTTTATTCTGTTTTTTCAGTCGTATCATGTAGAGCTAATGAATGGTTTCCAATTGTTTTCCAAAACAGCATTTTTGGGAACAACAACCACACCGTCTCGAATCGTAAACTGTGCATCATCGGGTAGGTCTGTGAGCCCACGTTCGTTAACGATTTTCACATGGCTTCCAATACGAACATTCTTATCAATAATTGCTTTCTCGATTATCGATCCATCACCAATACCCAGGGGTGGAACATTCTGAGATAGATCCACTTCAATACGTTCCGGGGTCTCATAGTAGTCATTCCCGAGAATAACAGAGTTTCGTATAACGACATTCTTGCCAATCTGGCATCGCAAACCGATGACGCTGTTCTCAATTACAGCTCCAGCACCAATAGTACAGCCATCTGATATGAGGCTCCCTTGAACACTCGCCCCCTCGACTCGGGAAGGGGGTAAAAATCTTGCTCTTGAGTAAATCGGTGCATGCGGTGTAGCTAATTCAAATGGTGGTTTTGACGACGCCAAGTCGATGTTGCATTGATAATATGAGGCTATCGTTCCAATATCTTCCCAGTAACCATCAAAGGGGTGAAGCTGGACATGCTTTGCGCGTATTGCAGCTGGGAAAACTTCTTTTCCAAAGTCTTGATAATCCGTTTTTAACAGCAGATCTAATAAACAGTCTCGATCAAAAAGATAGATCCCCATGCTTGCCATAAGACTACGTCCAGCCGCCTGAATACCCGCTTGTTCGATCCATGCTGGATCCGTTCGAACTAAGTCAAGCTCATTTGCGGTTTTTGGTTTTTCTAAAAAACCCTCTACGCGACCGTTCGAATTAAAACGCATAATCCCAAATGCTGACGAAACACTATCGTTCACAGGAATGCCAGCTATTGTTACATCTGCGTTATTGGCTTCATGAGTTGCCAAGAGATCAGCGTAATTCATCCGATACAATTGATCTCCCGAAAGCACTAACACCTGCTTGATATCAGAATCTTGCAGCAACTTGATATGCTGCCGAACAGCATCTGCTGTTCCCTGATACCAAGCCATTGCCTCGTTCGTTTGCTGTGCAGCCAATATCTCAACGTACCCCCCGCTGAAAGCATCGAATCTATATGTACGACGAATATGCCTGTGCAGACTTACTGAATTGAATTGCGTCATCACATATATTCGCTGCACGCCGCTATTGATACAGTTCGATAGCGGCACATCAATAATGCGATACTTGCCGGCTAGCGGAACTGCAGGCTTTGAGCGATCTCGTGTGAGAGGGTATAGCCGAGTCCCACGCCCACCTCCAAGCACCAAAGCCAATACATTGCTCACACTCATCCAAATTACTTTCCGCGTTGATGCTAAGTTAGCAAAAATAGACAGTTGCCATTAACCACCAAAAATCCCTCTTCGTAAATGCTACGCTGCAAAGTCCTTCGAACCAAACAACATTCACTGAAAAACGACAACCTGTTCGATGCCACGACTCCGACCCTACCAATTCTATCGAACACCCCACTCGTATCGTTCAACTTTTGAATAACGTAGCAGTAATTCTATTATTTCTTAATCACAAAGTTTACCATTCGATCTGGTATCGCAACGACTTTGACAAGCGTTTCCCCAGCAAGCAAAGCTGCTATTTTCGGCTCCGCAGCTGCAATAACTTCTAGCCGTTCGGAATCTGTGCCTGAAGGGACAGTAATTCTTGCACGAAGTTTGCCTTGAACCTGAACCGGTATCTCTATCGTGTCATCTTGGAGCCAACAATTTTCTACGCGCGGCCAGGCTGCCAAGGAAACGGGGCTTTCATGACCTAAAATAGTCCAAAGTTCTTCTGCCAGATGAGGAGCAAAAGGAGAGAGCGTCGTTACGAAAACAGAAAGCATCTCTCGTGGTCGCTCCTGAAGTGGTGTCGCAAAATTCACAAACTCCATCATCTTCGCTATGGCAGTATTGAATGATAGTGATTGAATATCTGCCGTAACTTTTTCCAGCATGCGATGCATTACTCGCATTTGTTCATCCGTGGGTTTACCTTCTGTTACCTGCGGTGCTACACGAACTTCTTGAGCTCTTTCGTCGACTATGAGCCTCCAGCAACGATCAAGAAAGCTCCGAACTCCCCCAACGCCCGATGTACTCCACGGCTTTGTTGCCTCAAGAGGTCCCATAAACATCTCATACAGCCGTAAGGAATCTGCTCCAAATTCCTGAACAATTTCATCTGGGTTTACAACATTGCCTCGGCTTTTTGACATTTTATGTGCTCGGCTATCGACTCGTACTTCCGGCGCATCCCGTAGCACAAAGAACTCTCCCTGCTTCTCAACATGCTCAGAAGAAACTTTCATCGGGGTATCCAAACGACTTTGCTGACCAGCTGATACCCAACCACCCGAACTAGATCGATACCCCGTAAACTCAACTTCGCCTAGGATCATGCCTTGGTTAACCAACCGAGCGAATGGTTCTACTGTGGAAACAAACCCTCGGTCGAAGAGCACTTTGTGCCAAAAACGGCTATAAAGCAGATGAAGGACAGCGTGCTCAGCACCTCCTACATAGAGGTCAACGGGCATCCAAGCTTTCTCGATTTCTGGATCAATAAATTGTTCTTTGTTTGCAGGATCGAGAAACCGTAGGTAGTACCAACAAGAGCCCGCCCATTGTGGCATTGTATTTGTTTCTCGACGATATTTTTTACCGTCGCGCTCTAAATACAACCAGTCATCATCCGCACGAGAAAGTGGAGGATCTGGAGTCTTTCCGGGCCGAAAATCACTAAGTTTAGGAAGCGGCACCGGCAACTCTTGTGGTTCAAGTGCTCGAACAACACCGGTCGGCTGCCCCAACTCATCAAGCTCATGCAAGATGGGGAACGGCTCGCCCCAAAATCTTTGCCGACTGAAAAGCCAATCGCGTAATTTATAATTCGTAGCAGGACTTCCAAGACCCATTCCTAATAGGTCTATAGCCACTTTTTCAATGAACGCTTCACTATCCATACCTGTATACGAACCCGAAGCGATTGACTTTCCGTAACCGGTAAAAACATTGGTGCCTCCACCATCAGCCTCTGACTCAACAACTGGAATAATTCTCAGATTGAATGCCTCCGCAAACTCGAAGTCCCTACTGTCATGAGCGGGCACTGACATGATCGCACCTGTGCCATAGGACGCCAGCACATAATCTGCAACCCAAATCGGCACACATTCACTTGTCAATGGATGCACACAATACGAACCTGTAAAAACACCTGTTTTTTCTTGTGATAAATCTGTTCTATCAAGATCACTTTTACGACTTGCTGCTTCACAATAGTTATTAACAACATCTGCCTGAGCAGGATGAGTTATCTGACTCCGTAATGGATGTTCTGGAGCAATAACCATACAACTCACGCCAAACAACGTATCCGGCCGTGTTGTATAAATCCGAAGACAATCATTTAATGCCTGTGCGGGATACCCCTTCTCTTTACGATACATTTTCCATGTCACAAAGGCATCATCTATTTCTTTCTCTGATGCACCCTGCGCGGGCAGAAAAAAATCAACTTCGGCACCCGTACTACGTCCAATCCAGTCTCTCTGAAGCTTTTTAATACTTTCTGGCCAATCAAGACTTTCCAACTCTGATCCAAGACGATCTGCGTATGCTGTGATACGCAGCATCCACTGCCGAAGCGGAAGCCGAGTAACAGGATGTCCACCTCGTTCACTAATTCCACCTATAACTTCCTCATTCGCAAGCACGGTACCAAGCTCTGGGCACCAGTTCACCGGCGCTTCCGACTGATATGCGAGACGATGAGAATCCCGGTAAGCACCAACGGAAACTTCACCCAATTCCTGAATTTCATCAGGTATCTTTAATTCCGAGATTGGCCGGCCCTGTTGTCGATGAGAATCGAACCATGTGTCATAAAGAACTAGAAAAATCCATTGCGTCCAACGAACAAATTCCGGATCTGTTGTTGAGACTTCGCGATCCCAATCGTAGCTAAATCCCAGCATTTGTAATTGCCGTCGGAAAGTGGCTGTATTCTGCTCAGTGCTCTCTCGAGGGGGCGTACCGGTACGAATTGCATGCTCTTCAGCTGGCAGGCCGAAGGCATCAAACCCCATAGGATGAATGACACTAGTGCCCCGCATTCTTTCAAAACGACTCACAATGTCTGTCGCTGTGTAACCCTCTGGATGACCAACATGCAATCCGTCGCCACTGGGATATGGAAACATATCAAGTATAAAGGCCTTCTTACCACGTGGAAGACGAGGTGAACGAAATGTTTTCTGCTCAGCCCACCAGTTTTGCCATTTTGGTTCTATGACAGAAGGGTTGTATTTTGGCATTAGTCAAACAACGCTATTGGTTTAAGGGGTGTATGATGTTTCTGAGTTACACTTCGTTGAGTCTAATAGACCGAATAGTTCCGACAACGCTTCAACGAGAGTTTCGGGCTAGGCAACGAAACACAAAGGTTTACGGAAAACATGCATTTAAGGAGACAACACCGTTGAATCGTGAGACCACTCCTGAACTAACAAAAAAAACATCTAATGATGAGCCAGAGGACACCTCTCTAATACTCCACTATCAACTACTCAAAAGCCTGCGTGCTGCTGGGCAGCGTTTTAAAATGGCTGACTCCCTTGGCACGCGACTTACCGGGCGCCAACTTCTTACTCGCATTCTAGCAGCAAGACTTGTGCTTGAAAAAACACTTGGCCCCGAGGAGAAGCGCGTCGGCATTCTGCTTCCTCCTACTGCTGGTGCCGCAATAGTCAACGCTGCACTTACTCTCATGGGCCGTGTTACCGTGAATTTGAATTACACGTCTTCTCAATCAATACTTGAAACCTGTATTGAGCGGGCCGGTATTGAACATGTCATTTCAAGCCCAACATTTTTAACTCGGGTAAACCTCGATGTTGGCAAGTTTCTTATCGACGCGGCCGAATTGCGAAAAAAACTTACCATAGGTCAGAAGATTCAGGCCTGGTCAGAAGCTAATATCATCCCACTGACGCTATTAGCACGTCGCCTTCGGTTAGAAAATGTTCGGCCCAATGATACTCTCACCATTATCTTTACTTCAGGATCAACCGGTGATCCAAAAGGAGTTGTTCTCAGCATTGAAAATGTTGGGAGTAATGTGTTAGCAATCTCTGATTTGCTTCACCTATCACCTACTGACACTGCGCTAGGTGTCCTGCCTTTCTTTCATTCATACGGTTATACAACCGCCTTATGGGTGCCGCTTACTCTTGAACCTGCAGTTGTTTACCACACAAACCCTCTTGATTCGAAAGTTGTCGGAAAACTTGCAAGAGACCATCATGCCACGGTACTCATGGCAACGCCTACATTTCTTCGAACCTATATTCGTGGCACTGAACCAGATGCGCTTTCGACGCTTGAGGTAGTTTTTGGTGCGGCAGAAAAACTGACACTCGATGTCACAGATGCATTTGAAAAGAAATTTGGGGTCCGACCCTGTGAAGCGTATGGCGCAACTGAACTTTCTCCCTTGGTTGCAGTAAACGTTCCTCCCACAAGGCATGTACCAGGCAAAGCAATCGACGCCCGTGAAGGCACTGTTGGAAAGCCGATACCCAGGTGCACCGCCAAGATTACCGACCGAGAGGGCACTCATGAACTTCCATTAGGCGAAGAAGGTCTTCTGTGGATTAAGGGGCCTAACGTTATGCAGGGCTACCTTGATCGTGAAGACCTCACTCGGCAAGTAATCTGGGATGGCTGGTACCGAACTGGTGACATAGCGAAACTTGACTCCGATGGTTTCATCACAATCACCGGGCGTCAAAGTCGATTTTCTAAAATTGGTGGTGAGATGGTGCCCCACATGATCATTGAAGATTCTATCAATAAAATCCTTGGGGCAACTGATGGGGATCCGCTCGTTGTAGTCACTTCAGTTCCACATGCAAAAAAAGGTGAGCGGCTTATTGTCCTTTCACTACAACATTCTATCGACGTTAAAAAAATCTGTCGCGAACTCACTCACATGGGACTTCCAAATCTCTGGATTCCATCCGTTGAGAGTTTTACTGAAATTGAAGAATTACCTGTGCTTGGTTCCGGAAAGATTGACCTAAGAAGAATCAATGAAATAGCAAAGGAGAAATTTTGTGACAACCCACGCACACAATAGTGAAAGTTGCCAAAACATCTCACAGCAAATGCGATTCAGGACAATTCTAGGACGGGCTGGAGACTTTAGAGCTGATGTATTTTTTCAGTTTATTTTTCCAAGACTTGCTGACATGGAAATGCCGCTAACGGTTGACGGTTTTCTTACTGGCCCAACATCAACATGTGCAAGCACGCTTCCTGTTCATCAGATTATCAAAACATATTCCCAAGAGGTGGTTGGTAGTACTATTGAACTCACTGGGCATTCTGTCCTCACAGAGCCTGCATTCTGGACACCAAACCTGCCCATGCTTTACGCCATAAAATGCAGGATCATGTCTTCAATGAGAGAGGTTGCTTCACTCCATAAGACCATTGGTCTTCGTCGACTAGGAATTCGCAATCACTCTTTATGGCTTGATGGTCATCGATTTGTTATTCGTGGCATTACCTGCGGCAAGGTTGACAGTGCATCATTTGAACAACGGATTTTGACAGCGAAAGAACAGAACACTACAGAAATAATTGACTTGCCTTCAGATGGCTTCTTTACATGCAGAGAACCATCCAAATTAGAAAGACACTTGCAAAGATCTGATGAAAGTGGACGGCCAACTATTATTCGCGTCCACCCAGAAACACGCCCCTCTGCCATGCCAGACATTCTTTGTAAACTCGCTAATCACCCCTCTGTATTCATAACAGTCATCCCGCCTTCACTACTGACAGTCTTAGAGAAATTTTCTACTTTGAAGGGCACGATGCTTGTTGCGAAAGAGTTCTCCAGTGAAATCGCACTACCGAAATTACCAAACGGTGTTGACATTGCAATTATTCAGATCACTGGACCTAAACCCGACGCATCGTGGAAAATCCCTCCCTCTCACCCAACCATTGCCTGGAATAAAGAGATGCCATCGCAACGTCAAGAATGCGATCGATTTCAAGCTGTTCTGGCGAACCGGAGAACTTCTTCCGGAGGCCCACCGTCTTCCTGGGACTGGGCAGGGTTTCTAGTAGGCAATTAAGCAATTTCAATCATAAACTTGAAACACATCAGCCACATGAATGATGAAACAAACTTTGATGAGATGCGTTTTGTTCGACAAATGCGATACCACCGGCTAGGTGTGTCCGGACAACGGAAGTTATCGCAGGCTCACGCTGCTATTGTCGGATGTGGAGCTCTTGGAAGCGCAACAGCACTGTCACTCACACGAGCCGGAATCGGCAAGCTCACGATCATTGATAGAGACGTGCCTGAGTGGAGCAACTTGCCTAGGCAATTCTTATTTTCTGAAAAAGATGTATATGACGGCCTACCCAAAGCAATCATTGCAGAAAGCCGACTTAAGGAAATCGATAAAAACGTGCAGGTAATTCCTCACGTGACTCATTTATCGAATCACAATATTTCTGACTTGCTCTCCTCAGTCGATGTCATCGTTGACGGCACAGACAACTTTGAAACTCGTTTCCTATTAAACGACTTCTCCTGCCGAGAGAATATTCCCTGGATCTATGGCGGTGTCATTGGCGCAGAAGGCAGAGTCATGACCATTGTTCCCGGTACAACTGCATGCTTACGCTGTCTTGTTCCAGAGCCTCCCGCGCCTGGCAGCCTACCGACATGTGACACCGCTGGTGTTCTTGGGGCAGCAGTCATGGTCGTTGGTGGAGTGCAGACCGCAGAAACAATCAAGATCGTCGTCAATCCTGTGCAGCAAGTCGAGAGCAGGCTCCTCGTATTCGACCTGTGGGACTTTTCTTGGAAGACGATCGATCTTGGCTCACTCTCGGAAACTGGTTGTTTAAGCTGCCGAGATAAAGATTTTCAATGGCTCAACACCTCGGACTATCAAACAACGATTCTCTGTGGCCAAGATGCCGTGCAGCTCTATCCAAAGAAGCAAACACCTAATCTACATAATATTGCCAGGCAACTAAGCTGTTTCGGAAGTGTAAAAGAAAACCAATGGCTCGTTCGGACTGAAGTAGAGCCAGGAATCGTAGTCTCTGTATTTGCAGATGGAAGGCTCATTGTTACCGGTACGCGAGATCCGTCTCGAGCCCGATCTATTGTGTCAAAAACTATTGGAATGTAATTGAAAACTCATCCTAAAGTTGCAGCAGCCATAAGCTTTTGCTCAGTAGCTTCATCGTGAGAAAATTCACCAGTAACTCTCCCTTCATTCATAACGATGAATCTATCGGCGAGACTGAGTAATTCTGGTAATTCGCTTGATGTTAAAACAACTGCCATACCCGCTTGACACAGACTATCAATAAGCGTGTACAAGTCTGCTTTTGCACCAACGTCGATCCCGCGTGTTGGGTCATCCAATAAAAGCACTTTAGGCTTGGTGAGTAACCATCGAGAAATGATACATTTCTGCTGATTTCCACCCGACAGCTGTTTTATCCTAGCTGCCTGAGAAGATGTTTTAATACCTATTTGATCGATTGCCTCAGCAACCAACTCCTCTTCTGCTTGACGATTCAAAAAGCCATACCGAATTGTGCGAGACAAACTGCAAAGACTGATGTTCTCATTGATATTAAAATTTTCGAAAACACCGAGTCTCTTGCGGTCTTCAGGTACCATTACCAGTCCTGCATTGCAGGCCTCTGAAGGATGGTTAAATTTGACATTTTTCCCAGAAAGAAAAACCTCTCCTTGCCATCGGCCGTGAGCTGCTCCAAATATTGTCTCAAGCACCTCAGTACGACCAGCCCCCATAAGACCAGCAATCCCAAGAACCTCTCCAGCATGAACACGAAACGACACGTCGTGCAACCGACCACGTTGACTCGAATCTTTTGACGTTAAAGATAAATTATTGACTTGGAGCAGGCACTTTCCGATTGTTTTCTGACGACGAAACCGATGCTTATCAATATTGCGACCCACCATCCAGCCTGCAACTTCTGCGGGTGATGTCCTAGTCTTATCCACAGTACAAACAAGACGTCCATCTCGAAGAATCGTAATCTGATCAGCTAATCGAAACACTTCATCCATCTTGTGTGATATGTAAAGGATCGTACAGCCTTGTTGACGCAGTGCATGAATAGTGCGCTCAAGTCGTTCTACTTCTAGGTCCGTAAGTGCACTTGTTGGTTCATCCATGACAATAATGGAGGCATTAAGTGAAAGTGCTTTTGCAATCTCAACAAGCTGCTGGTCACCAACTCGTAAGGAGCCCGTCTTTTCCTCTGGTGAAATGGACGCCTCGAGCAAGGCGAGTAGCGACTGAGAATTTTTCTTCGCAATCTTATTGTCAAGCAAACCAAACATTGTTCGGGGCTCACGTCCAAGAAAAATATTTGCCGCGACGGACAACTCCTCCACAAGCTCCAACTCTTGATGAATGATAGCAACGCCTGCAATCTCAGCATCTCGAGTGCCTTGAAAAGTTACCTTTTGGTCATTTATCTCAAGGTGACCGGCATCCGGCTGATAGACACCTGATAAAATTTTCATCAAAGTGCTCTTTCCGGCCCCATTTTCACCGCAGAGAGCGTGCACCTCACCGCGACGCACATGTAGGGTAACGCTATCGAGAGCTAACACTCCAGGAAACTGTTTCGTTATTCCCTTCATCGTGACAGCCACTTCTGGCAATACTTCCATTGTGAATTGGTGACCTGCACTCCCTAATTGCTTCGTCTAGTTTCATAGATCCGTAGACTTAGAAGAGCTATCAAAGC
>Ga0315320_10004389_pt1 | contig 11558 bp, 8 predicted proteins | sample M140m21515metaG_FD_203458 | JGI IMG/M metagenome (GOLD analysis project Ga0315320, IMG submission 203458) | Ammonia-oxidizing marine archaeal communities from Monterey Bay, California, United States - M1 40m 21515 | ecosystem: Environmental > Aquatic > Marine > Coastal | place: USA: California...
AACGATGGTACTGATACTCATCTTGCTGGTATGTTTAGAGATGCAACGACTGGTGAATTCCACATCTTTGATGAGTATGTTGACTCAGACGTTACAGACAACGTAATCGATATTTCGGATGCTACGTTCAGTCTCGCAGACGTAAATATCAACAAACTGAAAACTGCTAACCAAACAATCACATTGAGTGGCGATGTTGCTGGTACTGTAACTATCACTGAGTTTGGTGGTGGAACAACTGCAACAATTACTACTACTGTACAACCAGACTCTGTTGCTCTAGGCACTGATACTACAGGCGACTACGTTCAAGAAATTGACGAAGGCGCAAACGTAACTGGCGCAACTGCGGGCGGTAATGCACAAACTTCTATCTATGTTACTGGTACTGGCGAATCGGCTGTTGTTACAGTTCAAGCAGTTATTGCTGATCAAGTAGGACAAGTTGGTGTTGCAACATTTGATGCCTTATCAAATGGAGCTGGAACAAATAGAAACTTTGACGTGAGTACAAGTGGTAGTGTCTCTATCAATACCATTGATGGTGGAACGTACTAAATAGATTAGAGGAGTGAGATCCAAGGTATATACTGTAGACTCACTTCTTTACAAAAAGGCTATATAGCCATTATACATATTGTGAGGACACATGTCAACCATTAAGCTAAGACGTAGTGGGGTCGGTGGAAAGATACCTACTACTGCACAATTAGACTTGGGTGAAGTCGCTCTCAACACTTACGATGGCCGAATCTATATAAAGAAGTCGGTCAATAGTGTTGATTCCATTGTTGGATTATACGGCTCACCGGTAAGCGAAGAATCGATTTACATCGACTCGTACACTGGTGACAACACAACAACAGACTTTGCACTGTCTTATATTCCTAAAGAAGATCAGTACGTTTACGTTAGCATAAACGGCGTACAACAACACGTTAGCGAATATTCTCTTAGCGGTTCGACTATCTCGTTTACGACTGCTCCATTGACAACTGATGAAGTAGAAATTAGAACACACGATACTATTACAAGTAGTGTAGCAGTTCGTGATTATCAACAATACGTGTATAGTGGTTTATCATCTGCAACACAAGTTACAGGTGCTGATGATAATAGCATCACTCTCGCATACGATGTAGGCAAAGTAGAAGTCTACGCAAACGGCTCAAGACTTGTAGACGGATTAGATTATACAGCTACAAATGGCACAACCATTGTGTTTGTGTCACCACAGACTATTACGGGAACAGTAGAAGTAGTATCTTTATCACGTACTACATTCGTTGATAAGCTTGAACCATTAGTTCCTGGCACAACAGCACTTACTACAACTACTGCAAACCAAGCAGTCGATACTTTTCCTGCTACAGCAAATAGAACAGCGAAGTACATAGTGCAAATGACTTCTGGTACAGACTATCACGCTACAGAAGTTCTTCTTATACATGACGGGACAACAGTTCACATGACAGAGTATGGTACAATATTTACAAGTGCAAGTCTAGGTACAGTGAATAGTGACATATCAGGAGGATTAGTAAGATTGTTAGTTACGCCTGCCAACATAAATACTACAGTAAAGATTCAACGACTTTCGGTAACGGTGTAAGATATGGCAACTAGAATAAAATCAAATCAGATCACAGACAATGTAATCACAGCCGATGACCTGCACTCAGCAATCGCAATCAACACAACTGCATCGGGAACGTTCGGTTCAGTCGTTGTAGATAATATTACTGTAGACGGAAGTACTATCACTAACAGTACTGGTAATTTAATTATTGATAGTGCCGGTGATATTTCTCTAAACGCAGATGGCGCAGACGTTATCTTAGCAGATGGCTCTGTTGACTTTGGTAGATTCAAAAGAGATGCTGGTGACTTTGTAATCAAAGCTGAAACAGTAGACAAAGACATCATACTCCGAGGCACTAAAGCTGGTAGTCCTAATGTGACTATTGACGCACTTCTATTCGACATGTCAAACGATGGTCGTGCGACATTCAGTGAAAATGTTATAACTACAGGCACACTCGCAGTAAATGGTGCCACTATGGGCTCTGGCTTTGAGTTTCAAGTAAACGGTGATGCTAGAATTACAAACTATATAGAAGCTAGTTCTGCCACGTTCGGTAATACCACTCTAACTGGGTTCTTGAGAGGACCAGGAACATTCACTATTGATCCTGCGGGGCACGGTGATAATACTGGTACAGTTGTCATCGCAGGTAATTTGCAAGTAGATGGTACGACAACAACAATCAATTCAACTACAGTAGACATCGATGATCTGAACATTACAGTAGCAAAAGGATCAGGCAGTGCGGCTACCGCAGACGGTGCTGGACTATACGTTGATATAGTAGGCACCGCAAATCCTCATTTATCATTCGACGGCAGTAATGATAGATGGAGACTCAATAGAAGTACTCATATAAGTTTAGCAGACAATACTGCATATGCAACTACTACAGACACCAGAACAGATGGATCTAGACTTTTTATTCAAAATACAGACAACACTGATGACACCATCACTGGTATAACTTTATTGACTGGCAGTTCAGTGGGCTCAGCGTATGAGATAAACGCCATACGGTCAGCTACAGATTTCAAGGCATCTTTGGCTTTCAAATCTAGAACTGCTACTGGCACTTATGCCGAGCATATGAGAATAGACGATGATGGTAACGTTGGTATCGGAACAGATACTCCTGACGCACCTCTTGAGGTTGATTTCACAAGCACTACTGTAGGTCTAAAACTTACACGAAGCGATGCTAACGGTAACTCAAGCATTCAATTTGCAAATAATCAGGGCCTAAAGAATGTTCTGGGATACAATGCAGGCACTGGTGGATTCACACTTGCTGACGGAAGTAACAACAATCGATTATCAGTAAATGCTAATAGTGGTAATTTGGGTATAGGATACGACACGGCAAAACAGAAGCTTGAAGTAAATGGTGCTTTTCAGTCAACACAATATACTATTCCAAATAGTGGTTCCCCTCAATGGGTGAAGTTAGGAGAACTTCAAAATTTTGTGCAAGGCGGGCAGTCTGCTAAATTCAGATTCGTAATCGCAACTGGATATAATGCACAGCTTGCACAATCATATGAAATTGATCTCTACATAAAAACTTCAAACGGATCTCCTAATTCGGCTGGTCAATACTTTACGTCTTATCATCATAGATACGGTAGATCAGGCGCCACGCCAACATTTAAATGGAAACAGCCCACTGCGGGCTCAAATACATATGAACTACATATGATGGTTCCAGCATATGCAAGTGGCTCGCATTATGTATTGGAAAAATCAAATGGCAGATGGTCATCTTCTGGATCTACATCTAGTGATCCTGGTGTAGATAGCACAACAGTATTCGAAGCTCCCAATATCGGTAAAAATGTTCTAGGCACTGTAAGCGGAACTGGATTTGGAATCATCAATCCAAATGTAGATATGGATGGTATTCAGATTAATGGTGATAGTGGAGACTTCACAAACTGGACTATGCGAGTAAAGGGTAGAAATGACTCCAAGAACGGTATAATCATTGACGCTGGCGCTAATAACAATCAATACCCTCTTTGGCTAAGAAAGCATAATGAGACGACCATCATGACAGCTAGAGCAGATGGACGAGTTGGTATAGGAACAGATCAGCCAAATGAAGCATTACATGTCATGGGCGACACTGTTATTCAAGGAGGTAGTAACACAACTAATACGAGTGAATTAGGGTTTACTAATGCATTTGATACTGCTTTTATAAGAAGTAAGTATTACGATCCAGCCTCAACAACTGAAACTTACTTAGCATTTCATACTAATACATCTGGTGCGGCAAATGGTACGGTTGCAGAACAAATGCGTATCAAAGGAAACAAGGTCGGCATAGGAACTACTGTTCCCACTGCAAAACTTCATGTGCATGATGACAGCACTACAACAGATTCAGCCACATTAGTAAACAGAACTTCTACCGCATTTGGTTGGGAAGAAGAGTATTGGTTCAATGCAAGAGTAACAGCTTCTACTGCTGGTACAGCTTATGTCACATTTCAGTTCTCTAATCCGGCTACTACAAATTTACATAACATGCATATTGATTATACATTCGGTCTCTATAGAGAGCATCCTACTTTAGGTAGCACTGAAGGAGATACAGTAAAGGGAACGGGATCTTACCATAACACTGGAGGCGGTGGCGACACTGCTAGAAGCGGTGAAGCTGAAGTGATTGGTGTAGGCATAGTTGATGATGTATATATTGAAACCACGGGTACATATGCATTTAGACTTGCTATTGTATATGAAGCTAATAGTGCAGTAAAAAATATTTCTGGCAAGATCAAACTGCTAAATAATCCTGCGACTGGTACATCACCAGCGGTAACAGTGACAGTATAATAGGAAACGATAATGGGATATAAAAAGATAATACCTAAGCATCCGGGAGCAAACTCATCTAATATGACGTTTGTGGGTATAGCTGAGACTGACCCAAAAGTTAACCTAGATGTGAATGGTAACGTTAGAGTGCAAGATGCACACAGTCTAATGTTCAATAGAAACGGTGATGACTATGCGTGGAGAATACGTAATGAATCTGCTCAAGATAATTCAACATATGGGTTTACAGGCACAAACACACTAGTATTTGAAGTCGTTTCAGACTCAGGTAAAATTACTGGCTCTGGATCTCCACCTCCAGCGGATGCTTCACATAATATATACACTACCTCTACTAACGCTTTAGTTTTACTTGAGACTGGACGTGTAGGTATCGGAACAAATGCTCCTACTGCTCGACTTCACATTAGTACAGATTCCGGCGCAACAAAAGACAGTACTGTATTACAATTGGAATCCTACTTAGCCACAGTAAACGAAGCCGATTATCATAATTACCAAGAACTTTTATTTGATGGCGGGACGACACACAATAAGTCTTCTATAAGACAGATATCAAATGGTTGGGCAACAGGCAATTCTGGATTAACGTTTCACACATCTCAACACGGTGGAAGTTCAAATGTTGAGAGAATAAGAATTCTCGGTAATGGTAATGTTGGGGTCGGAACAACTGACCCAAATACTAGACTTGATGTGTATTCAGCGGCCGCAGGAAATATTTCTAGATTTTATGATGGTGGTAGTAACGGCGGGGCGATGTATAATGGCGCCGCAGTAGTAGGAATATCAAGAGTGTCTAATGGAGCAGTGTCATTAGCTGGACCACTGTTTCAAGTTGGTAAAGACACTAGTAGTTCCACAGCATACAATATAGATGAAACACTATTTTCTGTAACAAATACAAGTGTCGGTGTCGGAACGCTTGCGCCGGCGGCAAAACTTCACGTATATAATAATGCAGGAGGTAATGCTACAAATAAAGCAACGATGTTATCTGAAGCTGTAGTGAAACTACAACCACATGCTACCAACTCAACTAACATGCTATTTGCACAAGTTGATGGCGGTTCGAGTATGGGCATACAGGTAACTAATGGACCTGCAACTGCAAACTGGGATTTATCATTGAGCCCGTTTGGTGGTCGTGTAGGTATTGGTACTGTTGCTCCAGACTCACAGCTACACATCAAAAGTGTGGCGGATGTCGGTGATGCGATTCTTACGATTGAAGCTGATGCTGATGACAACGTAGAGCATGATAACCCTCAAATACATTTTTTAACAGATGGTGGTTTGAGAACAGCGGCTATTACCGGCGGTAATGCAACCAACGAAGGATCTGGAACTAACGCTAACGCACTCAATCTACAGTCTCAAACAATTAGATTGATGACCTCTTCTACTCAAGATTTTGACAACGCAACCGAAAGAATGCGAATTGAGAGTACTGGTCAAACTGTTTTCACTGGAAATGTAGTTCCAGATGCAAATGGCTCAAGAAGTTTAGGTACAAGTAGTGTACGTTGGGGAGATATATACACATCTGACCTTCACTTATCTAATGAAGCAAAGGGTCCAAACGAAATTGATGGTACTACTGGTAACTGGACAGTTCAAGAGGGTGAAGAACATTTGTACATAGTAAATAATAAGAGTGGTAAAAAATATAAATTTGCTTTGGAGGAAATAGAGTAATGCCGTTTCATGGTAAAAAAGGAGATTTTGTCGAGATAAAAAATACTGCCGCAAGTGGTGGCAGTTATCCTTGGAATAATAAGCCTCAATCTCAATTGAATTACGGTGGATTCTTTGATATTCACACAAGCAACATAGCAAACACTAATGCAGATGATTACTTTTTTCCTGTAGTGTTCAGTGTTGGTGATATGCAACCTTTTGAACGAGTTTGGTTTGGGAGATATTATAGCTTGACTCCAGCACCGCCTCAAAGAAACGTGGCTTCGCAACACTATGGCGGATGCGTAGCAGATTTAGTCTGTCAGAATGGTGGTTGGGATGCCGGTTCAAACTTAGCGGCGACAAGACAAGTATACAATGTTTACCATACCATGACAGGCGATTTTGGACTATTCGGTAACAATTCTAATGCACATTATCTGTATCTGCGTGGAGGTTACAGATACTACTGGTACGCAACGAGTGATATCGCCAATAGCTATTGGGCAAATAATAGTAGCGAATCAGTAATTGTACAAGCAGATCGACATGCTCCGATGGTTTACGGTCAGTTGACGGGCATAGAAGGAGATACTACCACTGGATTCAAAAGCAAATATCAAAATAGTGTTCAGAATTCGGTACTAGTGAAGCACGAAAGTACTATCACGGCTCTCACTAGCAGAACCAACTACAACAATACTTTTTAGGAATATAATTATGGCTATAGACACAAATAACATTCCTCACGATAATAGGCTAGGCTCATTTATGCTACTGAGATGGGAGATGCCCAATGGTAAAGTTGCAGTAAATATACCTCTTGGAATTCTTTACGGCGAAGATGGTGATCCAGATTTGATTTCAGAAGATGTTGTTCAGCACTATATTGATGAGTACAATCAAGAGACTGTGAATTTAGACAGTCTAGAATATCTTAGAAGTACCGACTGGTATGTAATAAGGGAACAAGGCGGCGGAACTGTAACTCCAGACGATGTGAATACTGCGAGACAAGAAGCAAGAGATGCGATAATTAGAACAGAATATAGTAAGTGGTAGTATCGCTTTATCGATACTTTATAAATAAGTATAACAAATAAACGCTATTGGGGAGAGTGAACCTTGGCAACAACTAAAGCTTTTGAGTTAGCACAGCTAAGTGCATTGACCACAGTCGATGGCGGCATTGATATATCTGGCAATATCACAGACCAAACTATCGTTGGTTCAACTTCCGATAGCACTGCTGATGCACTCAACATAAAAGACTCAAACGCCGATATTCTTCTTAGAGTGAGAAATGATGGCGTTGTTCTTATTGAAGATAATTATCTATACGTTACGGCTTCGACAGGCGCATATTTTGACGGCTCAATCAAAGCACGTGGCGGTATTCATAATGACACAGCAGGCGCAAAATTAAGTTTATCAGATACAGAAGGTGTAAATGTATCAAGTACAACTACATCTACTAGTTCAACAACTGGCGCACTCATCGTTGGCGGTGGTGTTGGTATTGCTGAAAATCTAAATGTTGGTGGCGATCTTACGGTAGAAGGCTCTACTGTAACTCTCAACACGACAGACTTGAACGTTGAAGATAAGAACATCACGCTCAACTATCACGCAACAGCAGATACATCTACAGCCGCAGATCAAGCTGGTATTACGATTCAAGATGCTGTTGACGCATCTAATGACGCAAGTATCTTATGGGATCAAACAAACAGTGAGTTCGATGTATCGCATTCCATGAAGATTGGCGGTAGTGTTGGTGTAACTAACATCGTTACAAACAAAGTCGTAAAATTTGACGGTAATATACTAGATGATTCCAATATCACAGATACTGGATCTAAGATTACTTTGGGTAGTGATACGTGGGCAAATGGCGTATTTTTATCAACAGCCGGGATAACATCGCCTGGATCAGCGGGCACATACACATACAACGCTTCTGCTTTTGACTATGCCGCTGGTGGAATGCGAACATGGTCTTGGGGATCTAGTTCAGCTAGAGGCACATATTCTTTCATTCAACTAAAAGAAGATGGCGATAATCAACAAACCGCAGTCTTCATTGATGCGAATGGTAGAGTCGGCATCAATCAAGGCATACCTACATATGGACTTGAAGTCAACAATGCTAAGACTACCAATGACGGTACTCTATATGTAAATGCGGCTCTCAATGGATCTGGTAATGGTCTAGTAATCAATTCTAATAGTAGAACAACTAATGACAATGCAGACTTGCTTCTAAAAGTTATTGATAGAAGCAACAATGTCGCACTATCGACTACTGTTTCGGGCAGAGTTGGTGTGGGAACTGGTGCCGCTCGAGGCTCTTTAGAAGTATACAATACGTCCGAAACGTCTGATAGGGATGGATCAGCAACACATATAATGTCTGGTCAAGATAGTATTGTATTGCATGGTCATAGTACTGTAGATACTGCAACGTATGGCTCGATTACTTGGGAAGGTGGTGATCGCCGCAGAGCTATGATCACAGGTGTTGCTGAAGCTGGCGATGCAGATTTTCTAGGATTAGCGTTCTACACTCAAGGAACTGATGGCGCTGGTGATTTTTTCGAATCAATGAGGATATCCCGATCTGGAAATGTGGGCATAGGTGTAACTAGCCCAGCACCAGATAAATTATATGTTGAAGATGGCGACATAGGAATAAACAATACTTCTGGTAGACGCTATAGATTAATTTCAGAAGTTGGTGGTGGATTTACAATTAGAGATCAATCTGCAGGCGCAGGAAGATACCAGATTGACACTAGTGGTAATACTACTCTAACAAGAGGATCTACAGATCAGACTGACGGTCTCACGCTAACTAATACTCAACCTGGCGGTTACGGTAGTGCCTTAGTATGGAAAAGTAAAAGAAGCGATGGTGCTCAGGCAATAAAACAATCCGCAAAACTTGTAGTAGCCGGAGAAAATTCTTGGAACAGTGACAATGATACTGCGTCACAAATGCAGTTCTGGACACAAAAAGATAATACTCTAACCAAGCACATGACTCTCACTAAGAACGGTAATCTTGGTGTAGGTATAGCGGCAACAGACTCGAGGTTACACGTACATAGTGCCGCAGATACTCAGATAAGAATAAGTGCTGACAATAGTATGGCATTACACCAAGATGCGGCATGGAATAGTAATATTTACTTTGGTGCATATCACAATGGTTCCAACGTTGTTTACGGAAAAACCGGTCGTGGCGCTTTCAGAATGATAAATCTTCATGACGGAGATTCTAGCCCACAGTACATAGCATTTCATGGGGCTAATGCAGGTACGGCAGGAGATACTATTTCCTGGAATACTGTCGGACTAGCTATGGACGAAGATGGTAAGGTGGGAATTGGAACGACTAATCCTCAAGCTTTGTTAGAGATATCTAAGACAACTGCTGGTCTTATTTCAGGAGGTAGTGGTAATAAAGGTGCTACACTTAGACTTCATCATGAAGCGCAGTGGGAAGGCGGTTACGGAAATACTCCTACTAATCCAGACTTCTTAGGTTCTATAGATTTCTCAACAGGAGATAGTTCAACTGGTGAAGGTATAAAGGCTTCGATACGTACTAGTGTTGAAAGTTATTATAATACTAATCATTTGAACTTTTATACAGCGGATGGATCTGGCTCTACTAGTATGGTAGAACGATTATCTATACAGCAAAATGGTCGAATTGTACTCAATAGAGGCACAACTGACTATGAACCCACGCATACTGACGTTGTAAAGAATTATTTTACAGCACACACGGATTATAATGCACAAGGTACACAACATGTTAGTTTATCTCATCTAAATGGTAACTGGCTAGATGGCACAACTGGCGCTGATTCTCAATACGGAATGTTGTTTGGATATAACAATCAAACACGTGGCGGAATAATATACGATCATCGTAGCACAGAAATGATGACAATGTGGTCTAGCTATGCGCCAATTAGATTTATGGTGCCAGATGCCGCAGATGGCGACGGTCTTCCAACTGATGCTAATATCAATACTGCACTAACACTCGAAAAGGGCGGTAAAGTCGGTGTACACACTGAAGCTCCCAAAGCTAATTTTCATGTTGATACGGGTGGCAGTTCAGATGGATTTGCTGTTGGCGGTAAAAATATAAGTTTAAATACTACATTTCAGACAGGCGCTCAATTAGAAATATCATTAGGTGATCACCAAGCGTGTTACGTAAAAGTATTTCTCACTGGAGACTGGAGTGGTCACAGTGCAATGGCGTTCCTAGGAGAATATTTTATACAAAACGGAGCTAATGCCTATCAAGAAGCAGGCTCTATAATAAGAGAGGTAGACCATACTGGCGGTCCAGCCGCAGACTACGTATCATCTATGATATATGACGGTGGTAATTACGACTCTTTTCAAATACAATTCAAACTGAATACTTCAAGTGGTGTAACAACTTCAAACGGAATGATAACATATCAAGTGATGGGTCAGTTTGATTCTATTACATAGGAGATTATAAATGTCGAATGCAACAATTCCAATGATGGCGCAGAGAAGCACAGCTTTTAATAGCCCTCTTTTCACAACTAATGGACTATCATCATCTCTACACGAAAGATCGATAAACATTCTAAATAACGATGTTGTAGATGGTGGCACAGATTTTGATGTTGCTCCTACAAACAACTCCGATGGTGGTCAAACATATTGGTCAATATCAGGTAACGGTGATGCTATCTTCTTTCAGAGTACATCTGGAGGTCATGGTGGCATATGGCAATATGTCTATATGGAAGAAGGACATTGGGCTATCAAAGGCAGTGTAAGGTTGACAAATACTGATGGTGCTGTTCACGGCTCAACCAGTACTAATAACTATAAGTACACACATTCATTTAGATTTTACATAGACTCTGGTCCAGACACGGATGTATTGAAATGGGATGCAGATGCTGCCGCAAGCGCAGTTGGTGTTGGATGTAGAATGGCATTTTGCGGTGAACCTGTCCATATGCCAGCCGGCTATAGAGCAGTCAAGTATGCTACTAATGGATATAATGGAGTTCAACAAGTGTATATAACCAATTTAGAGATTGTGAGGGTATCATAATGGCAAAGCTGAAAGTAATGATAGATAATATTACAGGATCAGTTATCGTGCGTGATAGTCGTCCAGAGCCTACAACTCAAGAAGAGTGGCAAGAAAGGGCTTCACAGGAAAATGAATTAGTGGAGCAGATGCATCGTGATAATAATTTTGAAATGGAAATTGAAGTAGAGTAGTATAGATACTCTTTGCATAAATAAGAATATAATAACGCTAATGGGGAGAGTGAACCGTGGCAACGAATAAAGATTTCATAGTCAAAAATGGGCTGTCCGTTGGTGAAGACATCAGCGTATCTGGCTCTGTCACATCGAATCTCCAATTTGACGA
>Ga0315320_10004391_pt1 | contig 11553 bp, 12 predicted proteins | sample M140m21515metaG_FD_203458 | JGI IMG/M metagenome (GOLD analysis project Ga0315320, IMG submission 203458) | Ammonia-oxidizing marine archaeal communities from Monterey Bay, California, United States - M1 40m 21515 | ecosystem: Environmental > Aquatic > Marine > Coastal | place: USA: California...
GATTTGACTTTGTAGATTTTGATTTAGTTGCTTTTCCAATTGATATGACTCATGTTCTTTTACCATTTGGATCTTCAATGCCTTGATTTGTGAGGCAAATCCATCATCGTCGCCCCGAAAAGGGGTTTCTTCTGGTTCTTGATTTAGTTTTTCCACATATTGTTTATGTCTTTTCGTAGCACAATGTTGATGCTTAAATGAATTTTTATTTCTATATATCTTAGAACCCTTACTGCAAAGACATTTCACACCAAACTCTTCAAATTGCCTCCACGAATATTTACCCAAATAATCTACATAATTATCATTGTATAGAGTAGGTTCATAAGTGATTGGTACTTTCGCAACAGTAGTTACCACAGCAGACATTTTTTAAACTATAATAAGTATTATAATAGTTTATTCAATTTATGATATATGTAAAGCACTGGAACGAATCCTTGCTATGTGAGATAACACGGAATATTTTTTAACAATTATTAATTTATATTATTTATTTATTTACTTTAGGAAAAATGAATAATATATAACATTTTTTATGTTAAATGTTGGATATATCTAAAAAAACATCTATTTATGTAACATTTATTATGTTATATGAAAAACAACTTAAAAATTTATCTCAATCTATAACATAAAAAATGTCTCAATCTTATAGTTGTGATATTTGTAAAACAAAACCGGATCAATTATCTCATCATAAATCTCACCTAAAAACTCAAAAACATAAAAATCAACGAACTATATTTACACTACAACTTCAATCAATGGATATTGAAACTCTAGAACAACAATATAAATCTAATAATATTCAAGAAATCGTTTCTCAAATTGAAACTAAATCTGTGAATTTAAAAGAAGAACTATTAGCATCCATGAATTACACTATAACTAACAGTGATTCTTTGAAGGAACACATTCACTCTATTCATAATTATCTTCGTAATCACGGCGGTGGTTATGGACTCGGCGCATTGAAGATATTCAATATATTTTATGGATTAAAAAAACTGGAGGAACATGGTCTCAATGAAATGATTGGTTTGATCGAAAAATTTTGGTTTTCATCTTTATTGAAAATGTCTAACGAAAAGACCGATGAAGAGTTTCATCATCACATTGTCAATGGTCTATTGAATGAACTTTATGACAAACCATTGCTTAAGGATTTTCTCTTCTATGAAATTCCAAAAAATATTAAATCAGATGTGTTTCGTTATCTAATTAATCAGATTAATGATATCACGCGCATTGAAATAGAGACAAACGTATTGCTTGCAGGAAACGTATATGAATATTTCGTGGGACGTGATGAAAGTGCAATCAGTGAATTGGGTGCTTATTTTACGAATCGCCTTATCGTTGATTTTACGATCAAAAAGGTAAATCCGAAATTGGATAGTGACGGAAATGTTCCCTCTATGATAGATATGTTTGGTGGTTCAGGAGGTTTTACTACTGGGTATGTAAACTATATGAAGGAACATTTTCCTAATATTGATTGGAAAACAAACGTTCATAACATATCTCATTTTGATATCAACGAAGATGTTCTCAAGGCAGCGGCACTGGAGATATTATGTTTAACCAAACAACTTCCTAATATGAAAAATATCGCATATAGAAACTCGTTCAAAGCAGAATTTCCAAATAAATACAAATATATTTTAACAAATCCTCCATACGGAGGCGATACATTTAACAAATCACAAACTCAGAAGAAACGCGATGAGTTGAAGAAACATATCTTGAGTTCTCCTGAACTTAAAAAAAAATACAGCGAACAACTGCAGTTCATCATTGGTGAAGAACGCAAGGATACGAAAGCAAACGACAAAAATAATGTGTCGGTTGAAACATGTAGCACACTTATTAATGACTATGCGAAAACTCACGACTTGAATGGAAATGATAAGGAGAGTTGTTCGTTGATTCTATTCATGGCGACATTGGATAAGGGTGGAACGTGCGCTGCGGTCTTGAAAGAGGGTGTGATGTTTAATGCGAAATACAAGAAACTTCGATTGTGTTTGATAGAAAATTTCAATGTGCGTGAAGTGATCAGCATTCCACGCGACCAATTTGAGAACACGAAAACCAAAACATCGCTCGTTATCTTTGACAACACGGAAGAAAAAACCAGCAAAATTAAGTTCAGCAAACTCGATGTTATGAAATTTACTGAAAATAAATTCGAAGAAGATATATATGGTTATTTGAGTCTTACCGAAATGAAGGATGATATTATCGGATGTCAAGAAGTTGATATGTCCACTGCGACGATCCAAGACGTTCGAAAGAATGCTATTTATAGTTTGAATAGTGATGAATACAACCAAACCGAAATCGTATGTGGAAACGAATATAATTTAATTAAAATTAAAGATTTGGGTGAATTTAAACCAAAAAGTAAAAGAAAGGCATCATTTGGAACACAAAATGGACAATTCAACTTTTACACATCTAGTAACAAAATACAAAAATGTGATGTCGCAGATTATAATGAGGAATGTTTAATCATAGGAGACGGAGGTGTTGCAAATATTAAATTAGATTCAAATTTCAGTTGTTCAGATCACAATCATATTATTAAAACTGAGTACAACCATTATATATATTACCTATTGAGTGGAAATATTGAATTATTGGCTAACGGTTTTACCGGTTCAGTGCTACAAAATTTATCCAAAAGTTATCTTATGAAACTAACAATCCCCATTCCCAAGAACCCAGAAAAAATCCAACAATGGGTAGATAAGATTTCGCAACCGTATAATAAGAAGTTTGAGAAACAAAATCGTATTAAGATAATGGAGAAAACCATTCAATCACTAATTCAATCCATTTGTGCTAATGAAGAAGATTATGAAGATGTAAACTTTGACGATGTATTAGATTATATGAAAAAGAAAAATAAATATAAAGCAAGTGATGGTAAAATTAATGGCCTATTTAGATTTTATACTTCAAGTCAAGATAAAGTATTGTTTAGAGATGATTACGAATTTGAAAATATTCACATATTAATTGGTAGAGGTGGTGTAGCTTCGCTTCATCTAACGTCTAAATTTTCAGTTTCACACGATGATGTATATGTATTGTCATCAAAAATACCTGAAGTTGATATTACATATATATATCATTATATCAAATTAAATTTTGAACTAATTGAACAAACTTTCAAAGGTTCTACACTCAAACATAGTTCAAAAACCGCTCTATCCAACATCAAAATCAAAATCCCAAAAAACAAGCAACTCATTAAGAATATGAAACCTCTCTTCCAAAATATCGAACGGCATAAGCAATCAGTAAAAGATGCGGACAAGTTGTATAAAAAATATATTCACGAACTTAGTAACGAAGCTTTCCCAAACTCTAACCCGACCGGCGGGACCCACTAAACTCTAACTCCCTATCAACACTCGAGAAGTCCTCCTTAAAATATAAATAGCCTGGATAAATTGGTAAATCATCACAATTGGGTTGCTCATAATACGTTTGATAATCCTCCATACTTTTAATATTTTTTTCTTGACACACGCGCTTCCATTCGTCCTTTGATGCTGGATACATGCTCGTGTCAATACTCAATAAATCATACCATCCCTTCCATACACCCTGTTTCTTAAAATAATAATCAATATCTGGGATTTTTTCTTTATGCTCAAAATTTTTATATTCATTTATAGTTTTCACATTATTTTCTTTGAAAAGTGCTTGTTGTGTCTCATATTCTTCTTCTTTCTCTTCTTTCTCACTTAGTTTAGATTTTAGGTCTTTACTCTTACGAAGTCGTATACTTAGATTCCTTAATTCAAAAACAGAATTTTCAAAATCTAATACATCACCCCTTCCAAATGCATTAGAACCACGTTTCTCTTTTTTTTTGGAAAGTGTATTCACCATAAGTCGTTCAGAAATTTTTTCATCTACATTCGCAAGCTTACCAATAATTGTTCTTATTTTATTATAAGACGGACCGGTTTCATAAAAATCATCATGGTCTACGGTAGGGATGAGCATATATGCCTTTTTCAAAATATTACCCTCCTCGATCCGTGACGCACGCAACGCACATTGAATAATCCGAATGTTTGAAACCATATTTTCTGCAAAGCAGACACCGTTCAACTTTGGAAAGTCTGCACCTTCCCCGAAAATGTAAACACAAGGTATAATTCCATATTTTGTATTTTTCATGATATCAACTTCATTTCCAAGATCAACTTTACTGTCACTATGCAATGCTTTATTGTAAAACTCATTTATATTCAAAGAAGGAAATATTTTTTTTTTCAGTAATATATCGATAAATTGTTCTACTTGATTCGCGTGCTCAGTTGTATTCGTATAACATATTACGTGTGTTAGGTCTTTATACATTTCCATAGATTTTAGTGTCATATATGCAGACACGAATAATTCTGTATTTTTGTCTGTGAGTTGTATATCCAATTCACCTATAATCTCATCTAATGTATCATTTTTTGCCTTGAGTACAACAACATTATAATCAGTAATAACTTTGTTTTCTATTGCCCACATTACACTTTTTTCATCGATACATTTACCAAATGTATCTTCATCGTCCATACTAAATACATGTTTATCACTATTAGTATCAATAAGTTTCTCTGTGGCCGTCATAAATAAACTTTTCGTACTAGTAATTTTGTGAAAATCAAGATATGATTTCGTGTCTTTGTCTATACTAGCAAGATGATGACATTCATCACCTATTTTTAAATCAAAGTTAAGACCCACTAATTTATTACACGAATCATAGGTTGTGATCACGAACATTGGTATATTACGTGATTTACTCATTTCTTCTTGTATATCTATTTTATTTGTTGGTTGATCGCCTCCAATAAACTTAAGTATGTATTCTGGAATGACATTTTTAATTTCATCTTCCATTTGCCCCTGCAAGAACTTACTAGAAACCCCAATCAAGATGTTTCTATAATTATTTTCTTTTGCAAACCATATAGCCAAAAACGTTTTTCCTATACCACATGGTTCAATTATATATCCTTTATCATATTTTTGGTAGTGCTCAAACATCTTTTTTAATATAAATAGCTGATATTCATATGGGATTTTGTGAGGTGCTTTCTTCCTAGCGTTCTCTTTATCTCTTATCATCATACGCATTTTTTCCTTTCTATTGTTATGTTTTTCAGTTTTTTCTCTTTGATACGAATAACTCGGTTGAAGTTCGTGTTCAATATTATCTTCCAATAACACCTCATAAGGAAATGGAATATCTAGTTCTTGTAATATATTAATAATTTCTTCTCGAGTAGGACGTTTTGTAATCCATTCATTATCAACATTACGTTTATCATACCCTAACGAATGTCTAGCTTTTTTGTCATCATAATGCAGATGAAGAAGTGACTCCAAATCTAATGCATCTTCTTCACTATTTAACTTAATTAATACAACTACTCTGAAATCTTTAAATGGATGGGACGTGTTATACCCACACAATCTTTTATATAAATCTGTAGTCTCTCCAATTTTAGTTGCTAATTCATCAAAACCACCTATATAAACCCAAGAAATTACACCTTGTTCCATCTTACTTATTATTCTATTACATTTTTAATTTCAATTTTATATGTTAAATTAACAATCTCCTTCACTACCCATCGAAATATTTAAATAATTTAAGTGATCCGATGTACTTGTACAGTGTATTGGACCACACGAATTTGAACAAAGCGGATCTTCTTCTAATTTTTTATCATTACACTCTTTTAACTCGGTGTTATCTTCATTATACCACAACTCGTGTGGTATGTGATGGTAATGTAAAATTTGTTGTGGTACATGTGCCACAATATCATAATAATGAGTAATACGATATGATACTATATTTGGAAAATCATTTACAAAATCTATATTTCCAACACGCGGAGAACCAAATGTAACCAATTCTATAGTTAGATTTTCATTTGCAAAATGATATGCCATTAATGTCGCGACTGCTGCTCCTAATGAATGCCCTGTAAATAATATATTTTTTATATTATATTGATTTACATTAGTTTCTATCGCAGATTGAATATCGTTTTTCATATATTCAAATACCTTATAAAATCCGGTTTCTACGCATATGTCTTTATTATCATACGGGCATGTTAAACTAAATTGTGCATCATCTATCCAATTTTCAATTGTTTCTGAACCACGAAAAGATATAAAAAGAGTGTTTGTATCTACGAATCTTCCTACTAATGCTTTTTCGCCGTGTATATCATATATATTATATAAATCTGCGTTGGTATCACATGTTTTACAAGTCCAACTTTGAATCAATTGATTATCACAATAACTTGCTTGAGATACATGAAGAGAATTTATAATATTATCTGCAAAACTTCTACCTATTAGGATTAATAAACATAAAATCGTTTTCATTATATATAAGTATTGCAGACAATATTTAAACTATTATAGTTTAATCAATGTATGATTAGTTACTATCTTCATATGTGAAACAAATTGAATTAAATAGTTCATTATTTACTATATATATCCTACATGAACAAACAAACTACCGGATTGAAACGAAATACTGCCGATAAATATTACACCACACCACCTACTGTTCATAATTGCATCCAACAAATGAAACAACACGTTAAGATACATGCACACGATTTATGCATTGAACCTAGTGCTGGTAACGGAGCGTTTATACCAGACATAAAATCATTGGGTTGTTTATATACGTTTTATGATTTAGAACCTGAACACAATGAAATCATAAAACAAAATTATTTAACACTCGCTAATCCTGTCACTACTACTACTACACAAAAGATACATTTGATTGGTAATCCTCCATTCGGAAGACAATCCTCATTAGCGATACAATTTATTAAAAAATCTGCCGAGTTTTGCGATAGTATCTCCTTTATACTACCTAAAAGTTTTAAAAAAGACAGTTTAAAAAAACATTTTCCGCTTTCCTTTCATCTAATTCATGAATACGATATACCTGATAATTCATTTATCGTAGACAACCAACCACACAACGTGCCTTGCGTATTTCAAATATGGACAAAAAAAGAGTTTCCTAGAATAGTGCCCAAAAAACTGATTCCTCGTCATTTTACTTTTGTGAAAAAAGAAGAAGACCACGATATTTCTTTTAGACGGGTTGGTGTAAACGCGGGCGCAATTAGTAAAGATACACAAGATAAATCTATACAATCACATTACTTTATTAAATTCGACATTCCTTTTACCGATGAACTATTTTACAAAATCGCAGCGATTCGGTTTACAAGCAGTGAGAACACGTGTGGACCAAAATCTATATCCAAACAAGAACTAATCAAAGAATTTCTCATGATCCTTTAAAGGAATTTTACCTTTCGGATATTTCAGCATTAAATTCACGCCTCGAACAAATCTTATTTTTATGGTGGGAAATTGTATATTAGAAACTATACAAAATATCAATTTTTTACAATGTAATTCAAATTCTTCTTGGTTAAACACACGCCCCTGACCAAGCATATTTGATGGACAAAACATACACCCCATTTTGGTAAATGTTTTTTCATCATATAATATGGTTGGTGCATTTCTGTCCGTAAAATCATACTTCTTACACCCAGCGATATGGTCCAATGGATAATTATGGGCTATAAAGTGTTCTATAAAATGTGAAAAGGGACGACCATCTTTATATATCTCCCGGCATACTTCTGCCGGAAGATTTCCAAAACTGTAATTCTCTATCTCATGGACAAATGTGTGATCCAGAACCACACTGGGGACGTTTTCTGGTTCCGATGCAGCCATAATTATCTTTGTGTTACTAGGATTATCTGCGAGAGTTCATTTCAATTTATGCTATAAAAGTATTATCATAATCTGATTAAATACAATCCTATATATATCAATATTATACATGTCTCACTTTACACTTAGTGAACATATTACGTTAACTATCGGCAGTTCCATTGATGTAGACACCCCGCAAAAATTTAAAATGATCTATTTTGACCCACCATTTAATTCCGATAGAGAGTATAAACTAAATTGCAACAGCGAGGTGGGGTTTTCTGATAAATGGACCGATAGTGATTATGAAACATTTATACGCAAAAATATAGAAAAACTCTACCAGATGCTGGATGACGACGGTACCCTATTCTTTCATATCTCTTCCTCTTGCATGTTTATTCCCGAAAAGGTTTTGCGAGAAACATTTAAAATGGTTGAACCCATCTTTTGGAAAAAATGTCGGTCCAAAAACAATGTTAAAACTAAACTTGGATCCGTAATGGATATCATATTTAAATGCAATAAACGCCCTCGTCATATATTTAACCTAGTTTATCAAGCAAAAGATCCTACCTATCTAGCAAACTCTTTTAAAAATAAAGACCACAGAGGCAATTACTCCCTCGGTCACCTCGCGACTGAAAATACCAAACAAGGATATATGTATTCTATTACTATTGGCGAGAAAACGTTTAATCCTGCCGCCGGATGGAGAATCCAAGAAAGTGAACTAAACAAACTTATAGAAGATGACCGCATTCATTTACCTACCAAAGCAAATGCTAATCTCTATAAAAAAATATATCTACACGAAAATCCTGGAAAACCATGCACCGACCTATGGGATGATATCCATTCCATCAGTCAAGGAAGTGAAGGAAGAAAATATCCAACCGCAAAACCCATCAAACTTCTTGAACGACTGATTCAAATATCTACCAACGAAGGCGATTTTGTTTATGACCCCATGTGCGGTTCCGGAACTACCGCAGAAGCAGCAAAAAAATTAAATAGAAAATGTATCGTAAATGATGCTAATGAAGATGTAATTCCTATTGTTCAATCTCGGTTTAACACTAACCTTCACACGGACTAATAAATGAAACTATACTAGGAACCGTATAGATTCATTTTATGATCTAAATAAAGGCGATGCCTTTCATGATACCATAATAGAGTGCTCCATATAAAATAGTTTTTAAAAACAAACCGCCTATAGTTAGGTTTCCATCTTTATGAAATAATTTAGGAAATACTTTAAATACCATAGAGTTTACTACAGGTAATTGGAATAAAAAATAAAGCAACATTATTAACACTGGCGTTTGTATTTCATTATATATGCTTTCCATTTGATTGAATTTTTGTTGTTCTTCCATATGTTTTTGAATAACTTCTTGCGTATCATCATAATCTCCTATATAATCCCGCATTTTTTCTTCTATAGGAACATGATCCGCTTTTACTTGAACATCCGTTGCTAATTGCAATGTTTCGCGCGGAATATCACGAGAAGGCAACTGAGTAGAACCATCTAAACTTGCTTTTTGTATAGTGCTTGAAACTTCTTGTATCATATCTCTTGTTAAAGTAGGTGGTACTGGCGGTGAACCTGCTGTTATATGTGGTTGATAACTGGTACTTGGTGATACATTTGATACAGTATTTGCTTGCATACCTGGTTGCATGTTTGGTTGCATGTTTGGTTGCATGTTTGGTTGCATGTTTGGTTGCATGTTTGGTTGCATGTTTGGTTGCATGTTTGGTTGCATGTTTGGTTGCATGTTTGGTTGCATATCATTGCTAGGTAAAGAACTAATACTGGTAGTATCCATTTATATTACTAAAGATGGACTATTATCTATTATTTACGCATAATTGAATAAATAATAGAATTAACACTTTTTTTCAATTCCAGACTTTAATTCGTGTTGATATTGTTTAATTAGTTGCAATTCTTTTGCTGTAATTTTTTTTTCCTTCTTTTTTTTATTTTTTTGTATATCTTGTTCTGCTTTATGGATCATACGTTTTGCTATGGTTATCGCCATATCAGGCATTTGGTCTTTACGTTTTAGAATACTTTTGTTCATATTTATTATTATACGAGGTGCTTGCAATGTAGCATTGTATTTCATTTTATTTTGTATAGTATTTACCTTAGAATATTCTTTTTTAGTTAATTGTTTATCATTTATTTTTTTTATACATTTATACCATTTTTTCAGTGTAGTTATATTTGTTTTTTTACGTGTTCTTCTTCCCATATTATATAATAATATTAAAATAATTTACTAGTTTCATGAGTTATTTCATTCGTATCATCTGAAAAATCTATAATAGACTTCTTTGTATCACAACTTACACTATTGTAATTAAATTGATAACACTTATTATCTTTTTTGTATGTATTACTTTCTACTTCTTTCATAGATGGGGCTTTAAACACCATACAATTTCTTCCTTTACATACTTTACGAAACAAAGTAGCTAATCCTAAACCTAATATAATAGAAAGTAATTTAACTCCAAAATCAGAACTTACTAATCGTTTTAATTCCATTATATATAAAGGATTATATTATTTCACTAAACTTGGGCAGGTATAGATTTAGCATCATTACCACACTTTACTATTGTAGGTTTACATTTGTAACAATTGTCTACTTGATCTTTATACAGTATTTTATTTGTATTTTCTGGTGTAGGATAAACATAAATAACTTTTTGTTCGGGACTAAGAATATAATTTAAAAATAAACCAATTGCTAATGAACACAAGAAAAATGTAAGATTTAAATATTTCATTATATTGTATATTCCTATTTTATATTTGAAATCAATCTTGGTTCATCCTCCTCATTGGTATTTGTTTCTATATCTCGTATAACATATTTTTTAGTATTTAATTGATATGTTTCATCGTCTGAATTATATTCCAATTCAATATATCTATACTTTAATTCCCGTATTGTGTCTAACAATGGTATAACTTGTGTATTATATAATGTTACTATAGTATTAAAGATACGATTATCTTTTTGAATATAATATTGGGTTAACATTTCTTTCATGTCATTTTTATATTGTAATAATTTTCTTATACTTTCTTTTAAATCATCTTGTACCTCACTATTCGTAGTTTTTTCTAAATATAATTGAAAATCTACATTATACCCCATTGTATAAATATCTAACTCTTCTTTTGTTTCTTGAAATATCTTTATCGCATCATCTTCAGTTATATATTGAAACAAGACATCTAATTTTGTTTTTACTATCGTTTCACTATATTCTTTAATATAATCGTCTAACCATGTTTGAAATGCAGTATCATATCTAGTAACTCTACCTTTATAAATTTGTATATTTAAAGGACAAGGATTATTAGTATCACCACATTTTGCTATTAATACACGATCTTGTGTGGAAAATAGGGTCCCAATCATACGTTTACAATGAACACACGGTATTTTTATAGATTGAATTGCTTGTCTTTTTTTTTGTTTTGTCGCAGATTTATTACTCATAATTGATTTACGTTTTGCATTATATGCTTGATCATAATCATTTTTTAAAGTATAATATTCTTCTATTGCTACACGACATTGTTTATTCATATATAGTGAATCTACATTTTTTTATCGTATTATTGGCAAATTAGTTATTCGTTCCTGACTTTCTTTTTGACGTATTTCATCTAAACTACGGACTTTTTCTATTATATATTGTCGTTCTTTT
>Ga0315320_10004392_pt1 | contig 11553 bp, 11 predicted proteins | sample M140m21515metaG_FD_203458 | JGI IMG/M metagenome (GOLD analysis project Ga0315320, IMG submission 203458) | Ammonia-oxidizing marine archaeal communities from Monterey Bay, California, United States - M1 40m 21515 | ecosystem: Environmental > Aquatic > Marine > Coastal | place: USA: California...
GCCATTTTTCGTTTTATTACTTCATTTGTATAAAAACGATACTTATCTGCTAAAACTGTTCCACATGTAAAACATTTTATTGGAATGATCATTGTATTATATATTTTTATTTATTTAATATTATTCAATTTTTTTTTATTTAATATAATTTATACCTGAAGTAATTGTCCAGAATACCACACGTTGGAGAAAAAGTTATTTAAAGTGTATTCGTAATCCTCCTTTCCTAAAGAAGTTAAATTTGGACCCATTTTTTGTATCTCTAACATTTTCGTTGTTCCAATAGCGTGATCAAAATAGGTTAATCCTGATATTTTTCCTTTAAATCCACGTTCTACTGAACCGCTACCATCGTTCAAATCCTGCCCGACATATATATGTCCATAATTTTGTTTTAAAACCCTTGAAAATTTTTGTCTTTTTACAAGAATACCTCCTATAAAAATATCTATTGTATCATGCTTTCCTCTAATAATTATATTTATCCATTTATTGACGGTTAAAGATGTAATATCTATTTGTAAATCGGTATTATCCTTTGCAGGACTATCATGAACATCCATTAAAACCTGTAAATCTAATTGATTCGTAGTGCCTGCCCCTGCCTGCGTTTTTTTTAAATATACACCTGGCCCATTTATATCAAAATAGTTAGTACCAGTATTTTGTGTATTTTCTCCTTTATTAAACACATGATAAATCCTTTCACTCGCTGAGCCAGTTACGGTGTCTTCTTCCACATTAATCCATATTGACCAGGTAAATTCTAATCCCGCATTTTCATTATCTGAACGAAATATAGGAGTTGAACCAGCTTTATTTGGATTTACATTAAACTTTTTTGACTTATCGCCATCTTGCATGCCATTCATTACGACAGGGGTTTTACTTGGATTATTAACTAAACCTAATATTAATACCCCTATTCTAAGTAATATGAAAAATACTATAATTACTAATATTATAAATGTTACTCTTGCTAGAATACTATCGGATCCCATTAAAGGTTCTGCCATTATATATATATATACATTGAATAAATTATATATATAATTATCCTAAACCAAATCCTGCAACTTCTTCATTATTTTTCAAAAAACTTAACTTTAATTTATAACTTCCAAATATATTATCTAATATAGATCCATTTGCACTACTTTTATAAACATTATAAACTTCTATAGGACTTAAAGGTCTTGAATAATATTTGAAATTTCTAGTATAACCATCAAATAGCTGAGTTGTATCGTTTGTACCATCATCCGCAGTATATCCATGTAAATAAAATGATTGGGTTGCACCAGGTGCACGCTCCTCACCGCCCCCAGCTTTTGTATCAGCTAATTTTCCATCTATATAAACATCAATAGTATTGTTATATTTTGAAATTCCTAAACATACCCATTTTTGAATAGGAATATTTTGGATTGTAGAAGTACTATACCCACCATCAGCTTGAGCAAAATTCACAACTAAATCATTAGTACTTTCATCTAAATATGCTTCAATGTCCTGTTTGGTACCAGTCATACTACTAGCAGCATCATGTCTTGATAGAATATACTTTTTGTCTCCATAATTAACATCCCAAGAATTTACATAAAACCATACAATAACGCCAAAATTTGCATCCACAGAACCAGATGAATTCCATTCTGAAGCAGAAATTTTATATATAGAAGTATCCGCCTTCTTTAATCCACTTAATGAGGTACCCTCAAATACTTTTGCATATTTAAGTAACACATATATTAAATATATACTAAGTAAAATAGCTACACCTATTACTATTTCTTTCAACATGGTTAATATATATATAATTTATATTTTATTATAAATGAGATCCTAAACAACAGGAGGATTTGAATTTTTATATCTATGATAAAATCTATCTATTTCATCTAAAGTTAATACTCTATTAAAATATTTTACATGGCATATTCCTCCCGTTAATCCATTGTCTTCTCCACTATGTATTTCATTTCTTGAATTTTTTATAATTACACCAGACTGCGAAAACATCAACTTATTATTTAAAAATACATCTAAAATACCAGAATTATAATTCAATATAATATGATTCCATTTTTGTAATGGAAAATTATTAGTTCCTACATATTTTTCCCAAATTGGATTTATCTGTCTACCATTTTCCTTCACATACTCTACCGTTAGTTCTCCAGTTGATTCATTGTATAAAACTTTTAATTTATTGGATAACTCTAATATTGTAATATCTTTATCTCGTGATTTCACTCTATTGATATTCACCCAGAAAGATAAAGAATATTTATATTTTTTTATATCTCGGTCATAAAGTAGCATATCTTCCTCGCTTAATTTTTCCTCTCTATTTAAATAGATAGGTTCATTAAGAATCAACTTTGTAACATCTGGTTTTATGGTTTTAGAAAGAATATATCCCGTAATAACAAAGATGTTTATTACCAATAATATAAGTATGGTTGGGGGTGTTACAGCTGGGTCCAGTTGATATCTAAAAAAATTGATGATATAAATAAAAATACATGGTATAAACATTATCAATCTAAAAATAAAATTTAACTCAGGAAGAGGAATAAATGTTTTAAATAAATCCATGGCTTTATCATCTGTTATAACCTTAGTATATAAGGCAAACATTCCCATAATGCTAAATGCAACAAAACCTGTTATTACCATATCTACATTTGAAATAGTAGAACCTGGTTGCGGTTGGGCAATAAGGGCGACAATCATCATAATGAACATAAAGTATACAAACATCACATTTGCTAACATAAAAATGGCATTATTTGCTTCACCCGTGTTAAAATTAAAAAAAATGAATATTGCCATTATAAAAAAATAAAAGGTAAATTCGGATATCATTCTTGAAACTTCTGTCAATGTATACCCATTTCCTAAATCAAAATTAAATGGCAAGTCGAATGAACTATTTTGTTTCATTCCAAATTTTTTCAATTCGTCAGGCAATGCAGACAACAACTTAAAGATTCCTATATATAAAAAAATGCCTATTAAAGATAAAAACATATTTACATATTGTGACTGTTTCCCTTCACCTATAGCCGTATTTGAAACATATTTAGTTAAATAATCCTTTAAAGAACCAGAATAAAACAGTACGATTATAAATAATACTAAAAACAACAATGTTGCGATAACCACGCCAGTTACTTTCAATGTTTCTTTTCGCTCTTCTTCTTTTTCTTTTTCTAATTTTGTTTGTTGTCCTTTTTCAAAAATGTTATTCATTAATATAGTATAGTATTATAAATTTTCCATCGCGGTTTTATCTCCATGACAATTTCTACAAAAAGCCTTTAAATTATTTACTTCATTCGTTCCACCATGTTCAAGTCTTATTGTATGATCCACTTCAAACGATGCTTTTAATTGTGCCCCACAACTCGCGCATTTCCAGTTTTGTTGAGATGCAACATACTTCTTTTTTGTTTCACTTACAGACCGTTTTGATGAAGTTGAACCTGAATGCATCATTCGTTTAAATTGTGGGGTATTCTCCTCCGGACCCATCTTTGAAAATATATTATTTGTTGTTAAATCTACCAAAGGAGTGAAAATCTCTCGAGCTTCATTGTCTATAGGCATATACTTTATCAAATCATTCGCATGCATAAAGGCAGTTTTACTTTGAGATGGGTACTTCTTTAAAAATAAATAAAAAGACAGCCCTAAAAAAGCATACATTGCCATCTCATAATACTTTTTCCAAGATATTATTATCTTCATAAATTTACCATCATAATAAGTATTTAAAACCAAAAAAGCTGTTATACCAAAAATGAGAAGTTCGAACTTCATTATAAATAGGTTAGATATTTTTCTTATGTGTAGATTACATTTTTGTTATTTTTGATTTTTTTATAGTGTATTCTTATTCTTTTTTTTTTCTTTGGTTCACAGCACTCGCAACTACTTCTTACTTTTAACCAAGACATATTTGAAAGGTCAATAGCTTGTTTTTCTGTGCAATTTAGATTAGGATATTTCTTATATAATTTAGCAATTGCCCTTTCTTTTGCCTTAGCTTCTATCATTATATCTATGTTTACGCCATATTTTTTCGGTATTTCTAGTAAATACTCGGGGATCTCTTCTACAAAATCACTGTGGTGACCTATTCGCCCGGTTCCTTGTTCGCTAACATGAAATTTTGGCTTAATATTTCGGCGATTCCATGTATCTAAGATATCAGAGATATACTCCCTTGCGGGTTTAAATGTTTCACTTGGATGCATCTCGCAATAACAATTATAGTGATGTGTATCAAAAACAACCGGAACATTTACTTTACTTGATATATATAAACAATCTTCGATGGAAAAGCATTTTTCACAATTTTCTAATACCAATCGGCGTCTAACATTATCTGGAAGTTTTACATAATTTTCGCACCATCTTTCTCTAGTAAGTAACTTGTCGCCATACATTCCTCCACCATGAATTACCATAACTGAATCATCTCCAAGTCCCATTAAATCTAACACATCCGCATGGTATTTCAAATCAACAACGGTGTGTTGAAATGCCGCTTCATTAGGAGAAGCTATAACATTGTATTGTCCCGGGTGAAAGGTTAATCGTTGATTGTATCTTTTTGATTTTCGTCCAATCTCTCCAAGTAACTGTTCTGCAAAGTCGAAAGAATAATCTTCAACCCTTGGATTGGACTTATGTGGAAACATCTCGCTACTTAATCGAAACACCTTTATTCCATTTTCTTCATTCCAGTCCATCATGGTTAATATATCTCTGAGATTTTGCAAAATCTTTTGTTTTAGTGTATCTATACCTTTCTCTTGAATGGAACGAATAATCATCTTTCTTGAAGCGAATACTGGAGGTTTTCGTTCCCGTAATTCCGTATTTAAACAGCATAATCCAAGTTGAATTGGTTTATTTTGGCTCATTTTTACATTTAATATCTATTTATAATATTAAAAGTAATTCAATTTTTTAAACTAATTTCATTTTTCATTTTTTTTTATAGTGTATTCTTATTCTTAAAAGTAATTTAATTTTTTTATGATAACAATATGCATTATAAAATTATTTATTCTCTAACGCGGTTACTCTCTCCAATAGGCTGTTGATCAATGTTTCTTGAGACACTATTTTACTTTCTAATGCTTTGACTTTCTCTTTTTCCGCATCCAAAGAGATTTTCAGTTCTTGTATTGCTTGTATCCCAACCACAAAAATATTATTGTAATTTACACTATATGGACTTGTCTCGTTCCCTGATTGATCACAGTCTACTACAAACGATAGTTCTTCTATATCCAATAGTTCTTGGGCAATAAAACCAATTTCTTCATCCACAGAGTCATGTTGTTTTAAGTTAATATAATTTCCACTATTGTCTTTTATTAATGTATGTGACGCATCATACATCTGGTTTGATTTCAAATATCGTTTCACCTTAAGTTTCATCACTATATCTAACACGTTATCAATAGTCGTTTCATTATGCTTTAATCTGTCATCGCTTGCAGTACTGACGCCATTCTCGGTCACTATCTTTCCATTCATCCTAAATCTATACTGGATTTGTTCTGAGTCCCAAAAAAAATAAGCATACATATAGGCGTTTGTATTGGTACGAGGGTTGGGGTAGCTACGATCTTTTAAAAATAAGTTACAGTTGCGGGCGGGGTCGGCTCCGTCAGTACTTTCTGAATGCGACTTGGTGTTTATTACTAGCCCCCCACCGTCGTTTGTAATATGATTGGTATTGACGGTACTGCCGGGGAGGAACGTCCCATCTTGTCCATCAGCGCCAGGAGCGCCATCTTGTCCATCAGCGCCAGGAGCGCCATCTAGCCCATCAGCGCCAGGAGCGCCATCTAGCCCAGGTGTCAGTTCGATGGTTGCAAGATTGTTCGAGACATCTAAAATTAGTTCTAGCACATCATTATTACAAATATCTATCAAAAACCCTAATAACGATTCAGTCAATCTATTCCCACCAAGCGTGAGATCACTATTAGTAAGAGTTGAAGTAGTCATAATATATATATATATATATATTATCCTTTACATTTTTACTAAAAATAAGTATTTAATATTTTTAGTAAAAATAAAAAAATCTCGCGAGAGTGATTCGAACACCCGACCAACGGAAGACTTATTTAACCACTACAGTCCGTCGCTCTACCATCTGAGCTATCACGAGTAAAAAAAATAAAAAAAATGCACGCACTGGGACTCGAACCCAGGAACCCGAAGGAGCAGATCTTAAGTCTGCCGCGTTTGACCAACTCCGCAATACGTGCCTGATGGTGTATACATTTTATAAATAACGCATCGATAGGTTTCGATCCTATGACCTCCAGGTTATGAGCCTGGCGCGCTTCCCCTGCGCCACAATGCGAGTGTTTGATATTTTATATTGCTCCTGGCAGGGGTCGAACCTGCGACTTTGGGCTCATAAGACCCACACTCTAACCACTGAGTTACAGGAGCTTTTCCGTTTTCCTCTTCACCTTACATATTACCTTATGCAAATCTTTTTATATCCTAATTGTATAATGATTTTAAGTAATTTAAATAAATTGTTTTTAGAAATTTGTATGTATATCGCCGCATTCGGTTTAGCAGATTATTATGTTGATTTATACAACATCCCTCGTCCGCAGTTCTATTTGTGCCTGTTTTTCATTTCAGTTTTTTTATGGAATCGACTACCTAAAAAATAAAAAATCAATCTTTATGATAACCATTTTCTTTTACCTTATTCGTTATATCCAATATAAGTTTATTTGATTTTGTGGAATATGCTCCAGAATAAAAGGCATGAACAAACATAAAATAACTATGTTTTGCTAATAATGCACTAAATTCTAAATAACACATTAAATGATTTTTATAATTATGGTATAGAGTTTTAACCTTTTTAAAGGAAAACTCTTTGTTTTTAATATCTTGATCGCTTTCGGGTTCTACTTCCTCTACCTTTTGTTTCTCCCTTTGTTTCTCCCTTTGTTTCTCCCTTTGTTTCTCCCTTTGCGTTATATCTTCACAGCACTCGGGTTCTGTATAGAATTCACTCATGTATTTAAGCTATGCTAGTTATCTTTAAACTACTTTTTAATATTTTTAACGGGTTCCGTCGATATTTCTATCAGCGGATTTATACCACCAAAGTTTACTGGCAATTCATCCTCGTCTATATATTGTTTTAATAAGGGTTCCCACATTTCTTTCTTTGCAAAAATAAAAATCCTTTCTTGGGTTTCTTTATTTAGCCAATTTTTAAATAACGACCAAAATAATGAAAACATACGTGGAACATTTATTATAAATATACGATTTAATCTACCTGGATAATTGTTTTGACTTAGTTCGGCTAATTTAATAGCAAAATTCATAGATACCTTTGACATTAGACCTATATTCCAATTAGTCGCATCAATTACAAATGTCCATTGTGTGATTTTTTTTTGACATTTTAAACTTTGATTGATAAGTATTTTAATCATTTGTTCGTTAATCCAAATCAAATACAGAATCAGATTATCTATGGATTCAATTTCATCTTTTTCCTGTAATTCATGGATTTTTGCGTTGCCCCAATATGAAAATAAAATGGGTCCATTGTTTTTATCATAACCTTGGATCCAACATGGCAAATGGTCCTTTAAAACTTTTGGATTACATTTTAGAACACCTATGCTGGAGAGATTTCTCAACGGTAAAACCGTTTCATTATACCATTTCACATGATTTCTTATCATATCCATGGCTTGCAATATATCATAATCCCTTGCCTCCAAAAATCTCTCCAGATAATCATCCAAAGACTCCAAAGAATATTCTAGTTCCTTTTCTATAGCAAGTTTTTCGGTGCATATCAATAATTTTATAATATTAATCTTTTCAATGTCCATTAATATTATAATTATTTTAATATCTTAAATTCCTTTATAGATTAGTAATTATTAGTCCCGATTTAAATCTTTGTATAAAGATACCATATAGCTAAAGATATAGAACCAAATAGTATTAAACTCAAGACCATTTTCCTTTCGTATAACTGTTCCAACTTTGGCATGTTTACTTTTTTATATTTTTCATAATAATTGTCGAGAGATTGGTAATATTCTTGTTCGGGTTTATCTAAACTTTCATTTACACGATTATGTACGAAATGAACCCACTTTACAAAAGCTTCTCGTGAATCTAAATACGAACTTACCGGATATTTATCTAATATTTTGCTAAATTCATTGCCCATTTTTTCATCCGGTATAAATAGTGGAAGATTTGAAATGAAATCATAATATTTTTTTATGGTTACTTTATTTGGATGCAATGGATAGTTTAACGCAATTGTAAATAAAACAAACCAATAGTGAGGTCCCCATATTTCTGGTGATAATGCCATTAATATGCGGGTATATTTATATTTGTCATTTTCATCGAATAAAAATAAAGTAAACCGTTCTATTTGTAACTATATGTATGTATATATCACGTTATCTTCTTTTGTTATTTACAAATCTTCTGGAGGGTGGTGGTTTGGGTGGAGCAGAAGGGGGCGGTGGTTTGGCTTTGACCGGTGGTTGATTAAAAAGTGGACTGTTTTCAACATCTAATTTAAACTGTTTTAAATTACTTATATCTTTTGTAACCACGTCTAATCCAGGAGGCGACATTCGCATTTCATCCATTTCCTTTTTAGTAGCTTCATTTATCTCTTCATTATCTTCAATTGACTTTTCAACAACTCCTAATAAACTTTTATATTGTGATTCCAGATAACTCTTAAATTCATCAAATGTAGTCTTTTCTGTCTTTTTATTGTCTACGTTCGTAATATTTTCATTCATTTTATTTTCAACTTCAATCATTTTTTTCGCAATTAAATCCATATTTATTCCCATATTCGTATTTATATTATTTATATCCGTAGCCTGTTTAATCAAGGAACCTTCGTTTTGATTTGATTTTTTATTTAAGGAAATAATATAATCATAATCACGATGGTCGTGCACATAATTATGGTCATGTCCTCCAGAAGATGAACTTGTTAATTCGGCAAGTGGTTTTTGATTTTCTGGTAATGCATCGACCTTTACTACATCTTTAGATATAGTAGTATCATTATTAATAGATGTTGTAGCAGTTTTAGTGGTTTTACTTCCGGTCATATCTAAAGATGCTTCGTTAGCTTGCTCCACAGGCGCTTGCTCCACGGGAGCTTGTTCAACGGGCGCTTGCTCCACAGGTGCTTGTTCAACGGGCACTTGCTCCACAGGTGCTTGTTCCACTGGTGCTTGCACAGGAGCTTGCACAGGAGCTTGCACAGGAGCTTGCACAGGAGCTTGCACATTTTGAAGCTGAACCGGTGGTTCATCTACAGCACCAAAATCACCTGTGTCTAAATCATCAGCAGTTCCTAGATCATCTTCAAATCCTAGATCATCTTCAAATCCTAGATCATCCGCGGTTTCCAAATCATCATCACCACTTCGTTTGTTTCCTTCAAGACCTATTGAAGACATATTTTCAATAATAGAACCACTGCATGTTGAGCAAAATAGCAAAAACAGACTAAATACTATAAAAAAATATACCATATTTTTAATTGTTTTAATAGATAACTTTTTGAATCCAAACATTGAATTATATATATATCTAAAAGAAATAAAAACAAAAGTAATTAATTAATAATTATGAACCGTAGTTACTATAATAATAATTTTTGTAATAATTGTGGTAAAAATGGACATTTATTTCATCAATGTAAACTACCTATAACAAGCAATGGTATTATTTTAATAGACAATAATAATATTGATAATATTAAATATTTAATGATAAGACGTAAAGACACGCTTGGATATATTGATTTTATTCGTGGGAGATATCCTGCAAATAATATTAATTACATTATGAATATTATTAATGAAATGACGGAAACGGAAAAAGATAGAATTACGAATCATGATTTTGATACATTATGGATTAAATTATGGAGTGGTAATGGTATAGGCTTGAACAATTTTTCAGAACAAAAACAATCCAAAGACAAATTTGAAAATCTTCAAAAAGGTATATGTATTAATAAAGAAATATATACCATTTTTGATTTAATTAATTCTTCTACAAACAAATGGACTGAACCAGAATGGGGGTTTCCAAAAGGAAGAAGAAATTTTAACGAAAAAGATTTAGATTGTGGTATTCGTGAATTTGAAGAAGAATCCGGTTTATCTAGAAATGATATTGACATTATAGAAAATATATTACCAATAGAAGAAACCTTTTCCGGGTCGAACTATAAATCTTATAAGCACAAATATTATCTTGCTATTCTTAAAAATAAAAATATTAATATTGAAAATTTTCAAAAGACAGAGGTTAGTAAAATAGAATTTAAATCCTTTGATGATGCCATAAAAAGCATTAGACCATATAATTTAGAAAAAATAGATATTATAAAACGAATAAATAATATTATAAAAGAATATACTTTATATTAATAATATATATATATAGATATGGAATCAAAATCATCAATAGATAAACCAAAAGAATCAAAAGAACCAAAAGAACCAAAAAAAATTAAAAAAGGTAAAAAAAAAATCATTCTTAAAAAAAATACACCCGAAGTAGTTGAAGAGAAAAAGGAGAAAAAGGAAAAAAAGGAAAAAAAGGAAAAAAAGGAGAAAAAGGAAAAAAAGGAAAAAAAGGAAAAAAAGGAGAAAAAGGAACACGGAGAAGAATTCAAGCTAAATAAAAAATTAAGAGATATGGAAGAACAAGAAGTAAAAATGTTCGAAGAAAATACAGATGAATTCAAAAACTTATATCCAAATTTAAACGATCCAAATTTTACAATAAAAATTGCCGAAAAAAAAGAGTTTCAAGAAACAAAATTCAAAGGTGATATTGGAAATGTAGAGATAATGGCAGAACAAAAATGTAATGAAGAAAGAGAATTAGCATCTCATCAAATGTTTGTTAAAAATTTCATGTCTTTTAATACGCCATATAATAGTTTACTTTTATATCATGGGCTAGGTAGTGGAAAAACGTGTGCTGCTGTAGGAATAATGGAGGAAACAAGGGATTATTTTAAACAATTAGGAGTGAATAAACCCATATATGTACTTGCACAACCAAATGTACAAGCAAATTTTAAAACAGAAATTTTCGATTCAAGAAAATTAACACATATAAATAACATATGGAGCATGAAATCATGTATAGGTAACAAACTACTAAAAGAACTAAACACAAATACCATTAATTTAAGCAAACCAAATATTATAAAACAAATTGATAAATTAATACGTAGGTCCTATAAATTTTTTGGTTATGGAGAATTCGCATCCTTTGTTATTAATTCTTCAAGAGTAGAAGGAACATATAAAAATGAAACAAAAAAAAAAATAATCAGTCAAAAATTAAATGAGTTATTTGGAAATACTCTTATTGTTGTAGACGAAGTTCATAATATTAGAAATACAGGGGATTATAAGACCAAAAAAATTTATAATACTTTGCTAACTCTTGCAA
>Ga0315320_10004398_pt1 | contig 11548 bp, 7 predicted proteins | sample M140m21515metaG_FD_203458 | JGI IMG/M metagenome (GOLD analysis project Ga0315320, IMG submission 203458) | Ammonia-oxidizing marine archaeal communities from Monterey Bay, California, United States - M1 40m 21515 | ecosystem: Environmental > Aquatic > Marine > Coastal | place: USA: California...
TCTCAGCTTTGTCGCGAAAGACCGGTCATCATGTCCACCCGTTGACCGTTCACGCGGTGGGCGGCCGACACGTGTTCCCACGGGACCGAGATGCGGATGATCACGTTTACTGCAGCTTCGAATTCCCAGGTCAAGGTTATGACTATAATTTTGACGTGGGTTACAAAGACACCGTCAACAACTATCCGTCATCCAGTGGTGTTCCAAGTTTCGACCAAAACGACAACAAAAAGATCGTTGTTACTTACTCATCAATTAACGGAAATGGATTTGGCGGTTACGGCGAAGTCGTTCTTGGAACGAAAGGGACGCTTGTCCTCGACCGTGAAAAGGAAGTCATGCTTTATCCTTTAGCGGGGACAAGTTACAAAGCCCGCGTCAAGAAGAAAGGCGCTGCGGCGGTGTTAGACACTTCAGCCAGTGGTGATGCAGCACCGGCAAAAACAGCCGAAGGTAGCGGACCAGTGAGTCGTGGTTACCGGGAAGAGATTGAGCATTGGGCCTGGTGCATCAGCACCGGGGATTTAAGAAATCAACCTCGCTGTAATGGTTCAGTCGCATTAGCTGATGCGGTAATTGCATTAACGGCCAAGCAGGCAATGGCCAATGCGAAAATTGCCGGCAAGAGTGGGTTCATGCAGTTTCAGCCTGGCTGGTTCGATGTAGCATCGAACGAGATTCCAGAGGTAGACGGAAAGCCTGCTCAGGACAAATTTTTCGATACGGAACGAAAGAATCTTGGACTTTCATAAGCGTCAAAGCTTAACCTTCTCGGAGTTCTTCTGAGATTGTCAAAATAAATTGGGCAGGTGAATACCTGTCCTTTTTTTTGCGCTGCCGTTGGGTGAAGGGACAATGAAATTCGCCGCTTGTTTGTAAAGGCAAATTCAAGTCGGCGTGGAACAGGCAATCCGGATTGGCGAAATAATAGAGCATCTCGCGACCAACCGATTGCGTCATTGAATGCGGCGAGTTCCAATACAGCGGACTGACTAAACTTGATCGAGTAAACAGACTCTCTCTGCCGATTGGTTTTCCAGCAAAATGCATTGAAGTTGGATTGTTTCATCAACCGTTCAGGATTCTGCTTTGAACTTTAAAATTCTCGCTTATGAAGATACTCCTTTAGGCTTGCTCTGTCTTCGCCGAAGAGAGATCTTGTCGCAACCTGGGAAGTTTGTCACCGAGGTGACTTTGAATCATGAATTCCTTATGAGCAGTTATCTTACTGCCTCGGAAAAAGCACTTTCGGAGCTTGGATTAGAGCGGGTGCAGTCGGCAGGGACCGATGGAAAGTTACGAGTTTTGGTCGGTGGACTTGGTTTAGGGTATACCGCCGCGTCTGCATTAGATTCGGTTAGTGTCAATCAAGTTGAGGTGGTCGAATTTCTACCTCAGGTAATCGCTTGGCTAGAGAACGGTCTGGTGCCGCTTGCGGAGCGCTTGAATGCTGACGATCGAATGTGTGTCACCCATGGCGATATCTATGAACGTCTATCTCGACCAGGCATTCAAGAATTTGATTTGATCGCAATTGATGTCGATCATTCCCCGGAGGATGTTCTAGGTGAACAAAGCCAGGGCTTCTATTCTTGCGAGGGTTTGGAGCGGGCCAAGTCACATCTGACCCCTGGGGGAGTTTTGGGAGTCTGGTCCTACGACGAGAGCAGTCCACTTCTGGCGAATATGCAGGAGGTTTTCAAAACGGTGACCGTCGAGAAAGTCACGGTTATGAATGATTTGATTCGCGAGGAGCAGACCGATTGGTTATTTTTTGGCGTTAAATGATGTGCTAAATCTACCCCGTTACAACTGACGGTTGAAGTCAATATCTCACGTGCATTTACTTTTTTAATTTGATCATGCGTGTAACGATCCGGTCTAATTGGTTGGCGAACGCCTGAGTGTCCTTGGAGTTAATCGGTTTGGGGCCTGACGTTTCCATGCCGGAAGAGCGGAACTGTTCCATGAGATTGCGAGTTGCCAATCGGCCCTGCACCGAATCTGCGTCGAAAAGTTCCCCGCGAGTCCCGATTGCGATTGCCCCCTTTTCAACAACCCGTGCCGCCAACGGGATATCTCCGGTGATTACCAAGTCGTTTTTTTGAACCATCTCGACGATTTTGTCGTCGGCAACGTCTGCCCCGTGAGGAACAGTAATGACTTCGATTAAATCAGAACTAGGAGAGTACATTCCCTGATTGGCCACCAGAGTGACTCTCAGTTTCAATCGCCGCGAGGTTTTGAATACGATTTCTTTGATGGTACGCGGACAGGCGTCAGCGTCGATCCAGATATGAAGTTTAGGTGTAGTTTCACTATCGCCGATCATCGATTGCAAATCCTCCACATGAGCCAAAAAAGAAGGCGTGGTGTTGAACGTCGGTAGTTGGTTTCCAACCTGTCAAAGGCAAAATGCATAGTTGGCAGACTGCCGGTTTTGTTAACCAGCGGCCTTTGGAGCATTAGTCCAGCAACTGTTGGAAACAATCTATCAGTCTGATTTGTCGCCACTAGTCTCTGAATTGGTCACGTCTTGGTCGGCAGTATCGCTGCCGGCAGTTGCGGTTGTTTCCGCTGTTTCAGAATCAGATGCTTCCACCTTAGAGTCACTGTCCGTGTTGAGGACCGGGGGCCTGTCTGGAAGATCGGCTTCCTTTTCCTTGTGGACTGATGGCCCTAGCAAGTCAGCAATTTGATGCCGATCAAGCTCTTCACTTTTCAAGAGTCCGTCGGTCACGGCTTGCAAACCTTCCCGGTGTTCGGTCAATAGTTCAAGGGCGGCCTTCGCGGCGCTGTCGAGGATTTGGTGAACTTCCTCATCGATGACCTCCATCGTGTGCTCACTAAACTGGCGGCTCTTGTGCATTTGCCCGCCCAAAAATGGATCTTCATCGCTCATTTTATAGCTGACGGGGCCGAGTTTCTTGCTCATTCCCCAATGAGTTACCATTCGCCTAGCCATTGAGGTTGCCCGCTCAAGATCGTTTTCAGCACCAACGGTCAATTCACTGTAAATCAATGTTTCGGCTGCCCTGCCAGAGAGCAAGACAACAAGGTGGTCATGAATCTCTTGTTCCGACATGTTCATGCGGTCTTCATCAGGCACCATTTGCGTTACGCCCAGTGCGCGACCGCGTGGGATGATGGTGACTTTATGAACTGGATTAGCTCCTTTGAGGTTCCACGCGGCGAGCGTGTGTCCGGCCTCGTGGTAGGCGGTTCTCTCTTTTTCCTTATCTGTGAGGACTTCCTCACGTTTTGCACCCATTAAAACCTTGTCGTGTGCGAAGTAGAAATCTTCCATCTCGACTTTGGTTTTATTCTTGCGGGCGGCCCATAGGGCGGCCTCGTTCACGAGGTTTTGAATGTCTGCACCGGTCATGCCGGCGGTTGCCTGTGCCATTACTTCGAGATCGACATCCGCGGAAAGCGGTACGTTTCTAACGTGAACCTTAAAGATCGCTAATCGACCGGCTTTGGTCGGGCGATTGACGGTTACGTGTCGGTCGAATCTACCTGGACGCAGCAAAGCGGGGTCGAGAACGTCCGGTCGGTTGGTGGCCGCAATAATAATTACCGAATCATTTGCCTGGAATCCGTCCATCTCGCCAAGAATCTGGTTGAGTGTCTGTTCGCGTTCGTCGTGGCCTCCGCCAAGGCCTGCACCTCGTTGGCGACCCACGGCATCGATCTCATCGATAAAAATGATCGCAGGGGATTGAGCTTTGGCGGTAGAGAATAGGTCACGAACACGACTAGCACCCACGCCAACGAACATCTGGATAAATTCACTTCCGTTGACTGAGAAGTACGGAACGTTGGCCTCTCCTGCAACCGCACGAGCCAGAAGAGTTTTTCCAGTTCCGGGGGGGCCAATCAATAACGCACCTTTGGGGACGCGTCCGCCAAGTTTCTGAAACTTGGTTGGCGATTTGAGGAACTCAACGATTTCTCCGAGATCTGCCTTTACGCCTTCGAGACCCGCCACGTCCTTAAACGTAATTGGCTCAGCAGATGCTTCATACTTCTTCGCGGGGCTCCGCGAAAAATTCGAGAGGAAACCGCCGCCGCCCATCATTTGATTCTGCGACCGCCTAAACGAGAGGATCATGAACAGCAGCAAGCCGAAAGTGAACATCAAGAGTGCAGCATAGTACCAGCCGATCATGTCAGTCGCCGGTTCGACTGTGAAGTTGTCGACGTTTTTCTCAATTTGGTTGATCAGTTCCGCCCGCTTGATATCGTTGCTTGGGAACTCAACTTGAAAATTCTTCTTTAGAAACTCACCCTCTTTCGGGTTTTTGATTTTCCCCTCAGAATCAAACGTTGGCTCCTTAGGGATTTTTTCAACATCGAACAGTCCGCGGGCTCCGCGGGGGGTCAACGTGATTTGCTTGATGACGCTTTTCAGCGGTTTATCATCGGTAGGATTGGTGAGGACTTCGCCATTGTAGTCTTTGCCTTCGAGCAAATTTTCGAAGTAACGCAGTGAGATTGTCGATGTTTGTGAATTGCCCCACTGCATGATCAAAAACAGCAGGAGTACACCGATAAGTAGCATCGGGATCAGCAAATTCGGATTTCGTGAAGGCCCCTTGCCTTTTCGATCTTCGTTCTTCTTGCCGTTGTCGCGTTCGTTATCCATTGACTTTCCTCGACCGTTCTACGGAAAAACCGGACGGGCGGTGGTTCTAATTTTCGTTTGTCGTAATAAGACCGTCGTCTACCAATAATCCGAATAAACCGTTCTCTGCTTAACTAATCGACGATTTGACCTCGGATGACGCAGATCTGTGTGCCATGCGGACGCAAAACTGCGGACACCTATTGTAGCCCAGTAATCATAGGTTGGCGATGCGGGATTGACCGGGAGAAGACGATTGATTGAGAAGCAGTGGCGTTTTAGTGCCGGAAATCACATCTGGCGTGGTCGGGTATTAATATTTTCAACATCTGGTTCGTTTTTATCGAAATTGCCTGCGTGTTTGGACTCTTTCTATTGCCCGCCGGACGCGTGGGACAGATCTACGGCAAGGGATGGGTCTCCCAGCAGTACCCTATCGCTTGCAAGGTAGAACCTACAGCGAGTCGTCAAGAAGCCGTTTGGCATTTGAGGAAATAAACGAGTTCCTGCGGCAAGCAATCGGAAGGGAGTTTGGAGATAAGTTTCGATGTTCGATCCGATGGATGTTGCGATATTAATTTGTTTAATGTGGCGATTTTTTCATCGGACAGTAACCACTCAGCTTGAACCGGCAGGTTGTTTTCTGTCGCGCGAAGAACGTGGCTAAAGATGGTTTCTTCATCAATTTGCCTGACTTGCCGTAGGTGATCCATGGAATAGCCATCAGCGAGTAGCCTCCATGTCCAAAAGAAATTTGGCTGAACCGAATGCGGCTCGGGCCGATCAAGCCGGAGTTTACTTAGATCCGGTTGAACCTGCTCACCTTTTTCGCTTGGCACTTTCGATTGAGATGAACTGGTTGGTTCCAGGGCAAGCGTCTGCTTTTTCGCGGAGGCTTCCGGTTGGGTTTCTACTGATTCAAATAAATCCGGTGTCGTCGCTGGTCTAGGGGGGGATTCGCTGGTTGTCGTTTCCTGAGGAATTGCAATGGGTTCCAATTCCTTAGTATTGGTTGACGCGGGTGCAGTTCGCCGCGGAATTTTTCCTTGGAATTTGAGTGAGAGTGCTTCGACCAGATCGCCCGGCATTAGCGTGGTTAATTCAAGCGGAAACTCCCCGGCCATCAGTTTGCGTCCGGTCGGTGAAATCGCAAGAACCGGTCGGAACTTAGTCGTTTCGGTTTGAGTTATAAAGCCTTGGTGGATTAAAAATTCCATCAACAAAACGACATCCGCTTGTCTTAACCCTTTGAGTAATGCAAATGTGCTAAGTCGGTCGAGGCTAAGCTGTTTTATCTTCTTAGAAGCGGAACCAGTCAGCATCTGCGCGATCAAGGTTTTTCCAATCCGTCCGTGCGTCCGTGCCGTACCACTGAGTGCAACTTGGGCGGAGTAAAGACACGCATCCTCGTCGGAGTGTTTAGCGGTTCCAATTTTCAACTGAGGTCGTTTTTGACAATTGTCGCAGGTGCCGCAAAGTTTACGGTCTGCATCCCCGAAATATTCTAAAATTTCAAGTTGGCGACACCGACGTGTCGTAGCGAGGCGAATGACACTGTTAAGTTTTTCGTGCTCGGATTTTTGACGGCGATGCAGTTCGGCAAAGTCGATTTTGAGATCTGAGAATTTTCGTTTTCGATCGACAATGTGAATGGCTCGCCCACGAAAGGGTGGAATGTAGTCAATCATGGGGATTTTTCGTAATTGCCGGATCGCACGATTGACGGCTTCCCATTTCATTTCGAGTCGATCGGCGAGTCGCTGAGGTTGGAACATCACGCGTTCCCCGCGAAATCCGCTGACAATACGTTCCAATTCACGCATCACATGACGTTGAGTTCTTGCGTCTCGCGGAAGAAGGTCGATCAATGTTGGTAAATCAGAATCAATTTTTATCGCAGCGGAGTTTTGCTTACTGTCGAGACGCTCGATAGCTCCCGCTTTCTCAAGGAGGTTCTCACAGGTAGCGATGCCTGCAGTGCCAATGCTTAAGTCGAGATCGTCCTTGATTTCCTGGAGTGTTGTTTCAATTGGATCGCCAGGTATTGAGCAGAGGTATTCATAAACCTCTTTAACGGTTTCCTTGGACGGATAGGAGTTATCAATGAAGAACTCCTGAATAAATTTGTCTTGGAAAGAGTAAAGCATGAGGCATTCTGAAGGCAGTCCGTCACGCCCTGCCCTGCCCGCTTCTTGATAGTAAGCTTCGATGCTGCCTGGAAGGTTGTAGTGAACGACAAACCTAAGGTCTGATTTGTCGATACCCATTCCAAAGGCATTGGTGGCTACGATGACCTCAATTTCCCCGGTCATGAACTTTTCCTGGACCGAGCGTCGCGTGTCGGCAGGCAGGCCTGCGTGGTAAAAAGTAATCTTTCGACCAATTTTATCCGCCAAGAGTTCGACTAGGTGTTCGCAGTTCTTGCGAGTGGACGCATAGATAATTCCACATCCTTTTCGACTCTTTAGAAAGCTCACCAGTTGATTGTCTTTTTCCGCATTCCCGTTGGGAGCGGAGACAGCTAGAGAGAGATTCGTCCTTGCGAATCCGGTAACGAAAGTTGCCGGCTTATTGAGATTAAGGATTTTTGAAATGTCGTCTGAAACGAGTTTGGTAGCGGTAGCAGTCAATGCCACCGTCTGGGGGTTACCGAGGCGTTCCCGGAAGCGCCCTAATCGAGCATAGTCGGGTCGAAAGTCGTGACCCCATTGGCTGATGCAATGAGCCTCATCCACCGCTAAAAGTTGGATTTGAATACTCTGAACCGCTCGCATGAATGCGTTACTGCGAAGTCGTTCCGGAGCAATGTAGACTAACTTGTAATGGCCATTAATCATCCCTGAGATGCGGGCTTGCTGCTCAGCAGGAGGCAGCGAACTGTTGATGAAAGTTGCCGGTATCTCAGATTCTATGAGTGAGTCAACCTGATCTTTCATTAGTGCAATCAGGGGGGAAATTACGATCGTGACTCCCTCTCGGGCGATCGTGGGCAGTTGGAAGCATAGACTTTTGCCACCGCCTGTTGGCATGATGCAAAGAGTATCTTTTCCGGCTAGAATTGCATCGATTACATGCCGCTGGCCGGGACGAAAGCCTTCCAGCCCAAAATTGCCAAGCCATTCCTCGGGATTGAGCGATGTTTCGTTCACTGTTGTTAATCAGACGGGTTTAAATCGGTTTTGCGAACGGCAGTAGCGAAGATTATAAACCATAGTGATGCGGATAACAGCCAGCTTATTCAGGGTTTGTTGAGGATTTCAGAGATCGTCCCAGAAAGTTTTGAACGGAGACAAACTTTTTTGTAATTCGTGCGTAGCGTAAGACTGGCTGAGAATTTTCTTTTAAAAAACAACGTTCATGATATCAATCCAGCACCTCTCCAAAACGTTTTATGCTGGTCGGCGAGAGATACGTGCTGCTGTTGATGTTTCGTTTGATGTTGCCCCCGGTGAAGTTTACGGGCTTCTCGGTCCGAACGGTGCCGGCAAGACAACCATGATGCGAATGATCTTGGGGCTGCTGAAACCGGATAAAGGTTACGCGGAAATTGCGGGGCATCGAAGCGACCATCAACCTGACGAAGTAAAACGACAAGTTGGGTTCGTTTCCGCAGCAGCGGGCGTTTACCAGTGGTTAACCGGCCGAGAGATGCTGGGGTTTTTCGGAGAAATTTACGGCCTTAGTGAAGGCGAGGTAGAAACTCGAATCAAGGAGTTATCTGCTATTCTCGACCTATCTGGTTTCATCGATCAAGGCTGTGCTACTCTCAGTACAGGCCAAAAACAGCGACTTAGCCTCGCTAGAGCCCTCATTCACGACCCGCCTGTGATGATTCTCGACGAGCCTACTCTCGGATTGGATGTGATTGGGAGCCAAGTAATTTTCAATTACATCGACATTCTTCGCGAGCGTGACAAGTCAATTATTCTGTGCACACACCGATTGGAGCAAGCCCAACGGGTCTGCAACCGGTTTGGGCTGATGCACAAGGGTAAGAAAGTACTCACTGGATCGCTTGAACATTTACAGCAACAAACGGGAAAGTCTGATCTCGTCGAGATGTTTATTGATTTGATTGAAAACGACAACGTTGCCCCTATTCAACAAGTTTGATCCGAATAATGTCTCAGAATGACAACACCAAACCTAACGGCTTTTCGAAGAAACCGGCGCGAACTGGGTTCAGGCTCACGAGATTGGCTCAAAAAGAACTCAAAGAGACTCTACGTGATCGTCGAACCATCGTAACATTGGTGCTGATGCCGCTCCTCGTTTATCCAACGCTGAGTTTAATCTTTAAGACTTTCCTGCTTTCCAATGCTGCCCTGTTCTCGGGGGGGGAGGTGCCGGAACTTCGGATAGTGTATTCCGGCAACGTCTCCAAAGCAGAAGCGGATTTTGTCTTTGCCAAGATTGGTGAAAGAGTTAAGTTCATTGACGACAAATCATCGGGCAGCGGGGAAGCACTCCTGCGGCCGGATGATTTGGAGGAAGAGGATGAATCGCAGTCGATCGGCAGCGGTTTGAGAGTTGATGACTTGCAACCGGAAGACGTGGGGTTTCCACCTTGGTACCTCATGAGATGGCAGTTTATTCCGCCGAGTGCAAATCCGTCTCTGGTTGAATACGTCGAGGTCGGCGAAGCGGATCTGGGAATTATTTTTGATTTAAACGATCCGACTAGAAAAAGGCTGGGCGACTTCACAATTGTTTCGCGGCAGGACCCTTTTTCGCTGGCTGCTGCTGATCACTTGGCAAAAGAACTCGAAAAAGCCAATCTGGCTGATCGGGAATTCCGGCTGCAGATGGCTGGGATTTCGATTGAACCGGTAGTCAATATTGGGCGCAAATTAATTGGGGAAACTGTTGAGCAAGAAGCGCCGTCCGCTTTCCCACTGGCCTCATTGGTGCCACTAATCTTGGTGCTGATGACGATCACGGGTGCGGTTTATCCAGCGATCGATTTGACGGCTGGCGAACGCGAGCGAGGAACCCTTGAGACTCTGATGGCGGCACCTCTACCCCGCGTCGGGATTTTGGTCGCCAAATTCATTGCCGTTTTGACGGTCGCTATTTTTACAGCGTTGTTGAATCTTATCGGGATGTTTGTGACGATTTGGGTTTTCCAACTGGATCAGCAATTTGGCGGCGGCATTTTCGATTTCCGCGTGATGGTACAGATCTTTCTGCTACTGATTCTGTTCGGTGCCTTCTTCTCAGCGTTGCTCTTGGCGGTCACGAGTTTTGCCAAAAGTTTCAAAGAAGCTCAGGTTTATTTGATCCCTATCATTATCCTTTCCCTCGGCCCCGGGTTGATGGCGATGGCTCCCGGAATTTCGCTAGATGGAGTGAATGCCGTCGTGCCGATGGTCAACATTCTTTTGTTGGCCCGTGATGTTATCAACAACGAAGTTGTTTTGGTGCCATCGTTTGTTGCGGTGATCTCAACGCTCGTCTACACCTACTTAGCGATTTGTCTAGCTGCTCGGATTTTTGGATCGGATTCAATTCTTTATTCTGGCGACGGTAGTTTAGTTGAGATGTTTCAACGCCCCACGAGTGCAAACGTCGTCGTGCCTTTGGCGGCGACTCTATTCTGCCTTGTAATGCTGTTCCCGCTAAATTTTCTTTCGATCGGTTTCCTGGGAAGGTTACCTGCGGAGACGACGGCCGACTTGAGTTTCCGCTATGGGATGATGGGTGTTTTCACCTGTTTGGCCTTTATGGTTTTGCCTGCCTTGGTGGCGCGGCACCAAAAAACCAGTTTTAGAGGCGGTTTTGGCCTCAAACGGCCGAGGATTGTTTTTCTGCTGGCGGCAGTTCTGCTCGGTCTTAGTCTCTGGCCTTTGGTCATGACCATGACCGAGGGTTGGCATGCTGCGTATGGAATTTTGTTCGGCAGTGAGAAGCAGGAGCAGTGGCATGCCAAGTTAATCGAAACGACTTCTGAACAGGTCGCCCGGATTAGGATGGTCTCGCCGTTTGTGATTCTGTTTTCGTTCTCGGTAATCCCTGCACTCTGTGAAGAGTGGTTTTTTAGGGGCATGTTGTTGCGTTCGCTTTTGAAATGGAACTCGGTATGGAAATCAATTTTGATATCGGCTCTGGTCTTCGGTTCGTTCCATGTTCTCTCGAACAGTGTAATTGCACTCGACCGCTTACTCCCTTCGACACTTATTGGGGTGATGCTAGGTTATTTAGCGTTTAAATCTGATTCCATTTGGCCCGGCGTGATTCTGCATTCGTTAAACAACGGCATCGTGGTTTTTCTAGCCTATTACCAACCGGCTTTAAGTAGTTTCTCATGGTTTCCCGGTGAGGATGAATCAATCCCGGTTCTGTGGGCATTAGTTGGGTTGGCGGTAGCCACAACAGGAGTTCTTTTGACGCGGTTTGCAGGCAGTTCAGGCTTGCCCGAGAAATCCTCGAATGCAACAATTGAGTCTGGAGAAGTTCTGTAAATTGAGCATTCTGAGGCTCAGCAAGCCCGGGAGGGGTGAGTTGTCATGAGGTGGTTACTGATTTTTGCGGTAGCTTTGTGCTTGGCCTTGTCGCTAGACGAAAGTCTACCTGCGAACCGACTCTCCGCGCAGGATTCCAACGGAATCGCAGTCGACAATAGGTTCAAGATTTCCCAGGTCGCAACTGACAAAATCGCAAGTAACATTTTCTGTATGGCGGTTGATCCTGACGGTCGCGTATTCGTATCCGGTCCCGGTTACATTAAAGTGCTAGTGGACGCCGATGGTGATGGTGTTTTTGAAAACGCCACTTTGTTCTCGGGTCGTTTAAGATCGGGAGCACAGGGTATGGCTTTTAACGGGACGGAAATTCTATGCACTGGAGACGGTGGAGTATGGAAGTTTTCAGATGTTGATCGAGATGGCATTGCTGATGCTCCACCAACGAAAATGTTGGCGA
>Ga0315320_10004399_pt1 | contig 11547 bp, 7 predicted proteins | sample M140m21515metaG_FD_203458 | JGI IMG/M metagenome (GOLD analysis project Ga0315320, IMG submission 203458) | Ammonia-oxidizing marine archaeal communities from Monterey Bay, California, United States - M1 40m 21515 | ecosystem: Environmental > Aquatic > Marine > Coastal | place: USA: California...
TAATAATAATACCAATGAAGAGTTATGATTTTATTATCTTAGGCGCTGGTTCAGCAGGATGTGTTTTAGCCAATAGGTTGAGTGCTAATCCTAATTTTAATGTTTGTCTTATTGAAGCTGGTTCCAAAGATAGTGATTTGAGATTACATGTGCCTCTTGGCTTTGCTTTCTTAGGAAAGGAAAGTAAATATAGCTGGAATTATAATACTGAACCACAAAAAGAGTTTGAAAAAGTTACTCTTACAGAGCCTGCCACATCCGTAATTGATTCAACAGGAGGAGTTCATCAAATTGAACCTGAATCAGAAGAACATAGAAGAGGATATCAACCTAGAGGTAAAACTTTAGGAGGATCTAGTTCAATCAACGCAATGCTTTATGTAAGAGGTCATAAATGGGACTATGATCATTGGGCCGAGCTCGGAAATGATGGCTGGTCATATGATGAGGTTTTACCTTACTTTAAGAAAGCAGAGCATAATGAAGTGTTTGATAATAATTTTCATGGACAGGGTGGACCTCTAAACGTCTCTCAGATAAGACATAAAAATAAATCTGTTGACGACTTTGTAAAAACCGGTTCTTCAGTTTTTGGTTTTAATGAAGATTTTAACGGCAATGACCAAGAGGGAATTGGTTATTATCAAACCACTCAAAAAGATGGAAAAAGATGCAGCACAGCAAAAGCATATTTAATACCAGCTTTAGAAAGAGAAAACCTCACAGTTTTAACCGATACACATGTAGACAAAATTAATATTAATAACAACAAAGCTGACGGTGTTGCCTGTATTGATCAAGAGGGCAATTCTTTCACTATTAACGCATCTAAAGAAGTTATTCTTTCATCTGGTGCTTTTGGATCACCTCAAATTTTATTGAGATCAGGTGTAGGACCCAAAGAAGAAATAATAAAGCATGGCATTGAACATAAGATTGATCTACCTGGAGTGGGTAAAAATCTTCAAGATCATATCGATTATGTGTCTGTTCATAAGCACCAGTCGTTAAACCTAATTGGTTTTTCTTTGGGAACAATATTTTTTAGGTTTCCTTTAGAAATTATTAAGTATATTTTGGCCAAAACAGGAATGTTTACTTCTACGGTTGCTGAAGCTGGTGGATTTATCAGATCACGTAACGATATAGATGTGCCTGACATTCAGTTACATTTTGCACCGGGAATGGTGGTCGATCATGGCAGGCAGCAATTATGGGGAACTGGTATCAGTTGTCATACATGTCTACTCAGACCAAAATCAAGAGGAGAGGTTACCTTAAATTCATCGAGCGCTTTTGAAGATCCAAAAATTGATCCAAAATTTTTATCTCATCCAGATGATGTAAGAGATATGATTGCAGGCTATAAAAAAATGATGAAAGTAATGAATAAAGCACCTCTTTCAAAATATACAAGCAAACATGTTCTCAACCCTATTGATCTTGATGATGATGAAGATATTGAAAAAGCTATTAGATCTGAAGCGGACACCGTTTATCATCCTGTTGGTACATGTAAAATGGGATCAGATGATATGTCGGTAGTTAACAAAGATTTAGTGGTTCATAAGGTTTCCAACCTTAGAGTTGTAGATGCATCAATCATGCCAACTTTAATAGGTGGGAATACAAATGCACCAACAATAATGATTGGCGAGAAGGCTTCAGATATTATCTTAAATCATTGGGCTTAATGTTTTTAAAACTTAAATTACTTTTTAGTTTGTTGTGCGCTATAAATTTGTCTGCAATTTCTGTGATTGATGTAAGGACTCTTGAAGAGTGGAATAACGGACATCTTAAAAACGCTATACATAAAGAATGGCAAAATATACTTGATATCACTGATATTATATCTAAAGATGAAACAATATATTTGTACTGTAGGAGTGGAAATAGGTCAGGCAAAGCAACAAAAATTCTTACTGAAAATGGATACTTAAATGTTATCAATGCAGGAAGTATTTATGAAGCTAGTAAACTCCTTAATACTGAAATCATTCTATAGAAATTTTTAATGAAATCGCTGTTTAACTTATTTAAAAACCCTGAAACCAAAGATACCCCAAAAAAAATAATTTCTTTTGATGGGGGTGGCGTTAGAGCAATTGCTGGTATTATTTTTTTAGATAAATTTGAAACTGTAACAGGCAAAAAAGTATCGGATGTTTTTGATATGTTTATTGGAACAAGTGCAGGATCATTAAATGCAGCATGTTTCGCCTCAGAATCTATGTGCTCAGACGATATAAAGAAATATTGGTCTCAAGATTATCTAAATAGAATAATGGAGACTTCATTTTTTTGGGATAAGGCATCGTTGGTTCAAGCAAGGCCAAGGTATGAAAGTAAGGGCAGGGTAAAAGTTTTAAAAGAAATTTTTGGAACCAAAACATTAGGACAATCAAAAAAGCCAATTCTTACTCTTTGTTATGATGTTGAAAAAAGAAATCATGTCATTCACACAAGCGTTTCAACTCCAAATGTTAGTATCGTAGATGCAATTTCTGCTTCAAGTGCAGCACCTATGTATTTTCCAACGTATCAAACAGCACAAGGGTCATGGATGATTGATGGAAGCATTGTTACTAATAATCCAACTCTTTTAGGATTAGTTCATGCTAAGGAATATTTTCAAACAGATAATATAAAAGTATTAAGTATTGGAGTTGGTCAAAATAACAAAAAAATCAGCGGTGAAAGTTCAGCTAATTGGGGTGGAGTTGGTTGGTTAAGAAATGACATAATGGGAATGGTATTAGATTCTGAAATTCACAATCATATTGCTCTTAATTTAATAAAAAATAATTACTTAAGAATTAATTCACCACTCAATCAAATCAATAAAATGTTAGATGATTCTTCTTTGGAGAATCTTGAAAATATACATTTAATGGGTAATCATTGGTGGGAAAAGTTTGGGGATGATTTGGTAAAGTTTATAGAAGATTAATTTTTATTACTTTTATAGAAATTTTCATGTAAGATACACTTTTTTTATTAATTGGATATTATGAATATATACGTTGGAAACATATCTTGGGGAATGACTGACCAAGACTTAGAGAATCTTTTTGCAGAGCACGGCACTGTAACATCAGCTAAAATTATTACCGATAGAATGACTAATCGTTCTAGAGGATTTGGTTTTGTTGAAATGAGTGATGGAGCTGAAGCTGCAATTGCTGCATTAAATGATAGTGAAATTGACGGCAGAAAACTTGTTGTTAATGAATCAAAACCAAGAGAGACTAGGTAATCACCTAATCCATTTTCTTACATAAAAATATTTCTTACTAAATCCAGCATATGTTGGATTTAGTATTTAAGTGTGTAAATAATTTACATATTTATTAACTTTAAACTTATTCTTGACGTGTTTAACACAATAATGTCTAATAAGTAAATTTTTTTTATTAAAAGGGGAAAAATCCGTGAATAAATATTTATTATCATTGCTATTAATGTTACCTATTGCTTTTGTTTCTGCTGATGAAGAAACTGAAAATGCAGAAGATACAGTTGAAGAAATAGTTGTTACCGGTATCAAAAAGAGTCTATTAGATGCAATTGATATCAAACGAAACAAAGTTGGAATTTCAGAGGCTTTAAGTGCCGAAGACATAGGCAAATTTCCAGATGAAAATCTAGCAGAAGCTCTAGGAAGAGTTGCTGGTATTAGTATCATCAGAAGTAATGTTGAAGGTAGTCAAATTATAGTCAGAGGTTTAGGGCCAGAATTTAATATGGTCACATTAAACGGAAGACAAATGCCAACAGCTCCTTGGCTGTATGAATCAGGAAGATCATTTAATTGGGGAGATATATCTGCACATGGTGTAGCTGCTATTGAGATTTTTAAATCTTCAGATAGTTCGTTGCCCACTGGTGGTATCGGTTCTACCATTAATATGATAACAACAAAACCTTTGAATATAGCTAAAGATCAAGTTGGATCATTTAGTTATAGTTATGTTGATGATACAACATCTACTTATGATAACGACTTAGAGTCTGAAATTGATTTTTCTTTTGCTAAGAAAGGTTTTTATAATTTTGGTACCTATGAAAATCAATATGGTTTTGCTTTATCAGGTTCATATCAACATAGAACCAACAGAGAAGTTGGTATGAGAGAAAGTAATTATAAAATAGCTGAGGATGGTAATTTCTATAACTTTAGTCCCGCTATCACAGGTGGTTCAGACCGAGCTGATAGTGCAATTTTTCTTGGTGAGCCGGCTGCAAGACAGTTTAAGGATAACGATAGATTAAGAGAAAATTTGCAAGCAACCTTTCAAACAACTATCGGTAGTGACATGGTTCTAACAGTTGATAATACTCTTTCAATATTAGACATATCAACACAAGGGCAAATGTTTGGTTCATGGTATGGCGGTTGGGATACAACTGACGCAGTTGTTGCGCCTGACGGTTCAGTTCTTGAGGCTACTGTGCCCCTCAGATATTATGATCATCAAGTAATCTTTGGAGCAACTAAATCAATCAATCAATCCTTGGGTGCAAATTTAGAATGGGATGTTACTGATAGGTTTGTTCTAACTTTTGATACACATGAATCTTCCGCTCAAATTAAGGGAGCTCAATTGCCAAATGAAATAGGAATGAGTCCTTCAGGTAATGATAGTGCAATTATGAATGTAAATTGGTACTCTGATATGCCTTCATGGGATTACAGTGGTGACTTTACATCAGATGCTTTCACATATGGCAATGGCTATGCTAGAGATGGCCTTAAAGAAAATAATATGACTCAGAATCAAATTGACGGTGAATTAACTCTTGAAATGGGTCCACTTACCTCAATTCAGTTTGGAATTTCATCACTCAATCAACTTTTTACTCATTTTCAGGCAGAACAAATAGTTGCAGCTGATTCCTCGCTGGCAGCTACTGATGTTGACCCTAGTTTTTTAACATTAACCTCTACAGCGGGTTTAACTGATCAGTTAACTGGAACAGATCCTGGATATTATTTCAATATGAATCCTTTAGATATTGCAGAAGACTTCACATCAAAATATGGCTGGGATGCTGGCCCTGTTGACTATGATGAAAGTGTTGAAGAACAGCTAGATCAAGCATTCATCCAATTCAACTTTGATACAGATTTGAGAGGAATGCCGCTAAGTGTTGTTGTAGGTGTTAGATATGAGGAAGCAGAAACTACCTCTACAAGTAACATTACAAGACCAGCATATGTAGCAGCTGCAAATGCTTTGGTATACACCATGCAAGAAGGATATTCTGTTGAAACTAATACAACTGATGCATTTCTTCCAACTTTACAAGCTTCATTAGGCATTAGTGAAAATGAAGTTATAAGAGTTTCATATAGTAAAACAATCTCAAGACCTCATCTAGCAGACTTATCAGCTGGTCGAACATACGCAAGTGGAGATTTTCAAACAGCGACAGCGAGTGGCGGAAATCCACAATTAGAGCCTTATGCATCTACTAATATAGATTTTGCATATGAGAACTATTACAAGGAAGGTAGTTATTTTGCGGTTAATGTTTTCCACAAAGATTTAACAGATTTTATTGGAAGAGAAACAGCCACTAATGTTGTCTTATTTGATGATTTATATAATCCTTGGACAAGAACTGATGCTGAGTTTCAAAGTGCTTACGCATGGGCTAAAAATCTAGTAGATAATTTTGTTGCTACTGGAGACTATGGTTTTGCCTATGGATGTTCAACTCTTGATTCTAGAGAAGAAACTTGTAACGTTGCTTTTGATGGATATTGGTCTGGACAGAATGGATATGACACATATCAAACTGGTATATCTTATCAGAATCAGAATGTACAAGGTTGGTCATATACTGCTTTTGATAGTCAGGTTGCATATATTTATTACACAATTCATGCTTTAAGAAGTTTAGCTGATGGCGGCATATATGATCATAACGGTTGTTATGGTGGAGACTGGTTATGTAATAACGGTATTCTTATGACTGATGGTTCAATGATAGGTTCAGGAGCTCAACCAGTAACTTTCTCTGAAGTAGGAAGACCTGCTAATAACTTAGAAGGTTCTGTTCAAGGTGTCGAAGTTGCATTGCAGCATTTATTTGATAACGGTTATGGTATTCAGTTTAACTACATTGTTACTGAAGGTGATAATATTGAAGCTGATAGATATTCTACTACAGAGCAATTTTATATCCCTGGATTAGCTGATTCAGGCAATTTCTCTGCTTTCTATGAAGATAACAAAATGACTGCAAGGCTGGGTATTAATTATTCAGCTGAAAGACCTTCTGGATCTGGCGATTATTTTCAACCAATCTTTGTTGAGCCAAGAACTCACGTTGACGCTAATTTCTCATACAATCTAGAAGTGGGTACTGTTTCTTTAGATATTCTAAACGTTACAGATGAACCTACTAGATTATATGCAAGAAATAAAACAATGGCATTCTTAGCACAAGATCATGGTGTTGTTTATAAATTAGGATACAGAGTTACTTTCTAGTAGCTTGATTTTTTATTAAAAACCACTGCTAGCCAGTGGTTTTTTTTTGGTAGCGTTTTAGATATACTCAAAGCATGATCAATAAATATATATCTTTTGGTGCTATCGCTATTTTTTTATCTTCTTGCGGTGGCGGTGGTGGCGGTGGAACCGCTGCTCCAACTATCCCATTACCCATAATATCTATTAATTCAAATTTATATGATATTAATTTAGGTGATACTATAGAAATTTCCTGGTCCTCTACAAATTCAACATATTGTTCAGCAAATTGGACAAATCTTACAACGACCTCAGGTTCTGTTAGCCTTATTTTAAGCACATCAGGCAATAACAATATTTCAATCTCATGTCAGGGTGAGGGTGGTAGCTCTTTAAAAAGTACTACAGTTTTTGCTTTTGATATCGGTGTTGGTCTTAAAGAATTAACTCTAAATGAAGACAATTCTGTTTCACAAAGCATTAATGCAAATCCAAACTCAGAAGTTACACTTTCTTATGAGATTACCTCACAACCTTTAAATGGTACTTTGCAATATAATAGCGTCAGCAATAATATTGTTTATACTCCAACTCAAGATTTTAATGGAGCAGACTCATTCACTTATTCTATAAATGTTGATGAACGAAATCTGGATGTAAGTGAAACTGTTGAGATACAAGTTAATCCAATAAATGATCCTCCAGTTTTAAGTGAACTTGTTAATGAACAAGGAGAGCCCCTAAGCAGTGTATATTCAAATTCAACCCTAATATTTGATGATTTAAAAGATTTTTTTGGTGAGATTTCTGATATTGACAACGATTTATCTGAGTTAACTGTTTATGCAACTATTGGTGACGAAAGAATATCTGGTAATTACTATCCATCAAGTTTTCAGGACGTTTCTTCAATATTAAGATTAAATATGACAGAGCTTAATAGTGCTGGCTTTAATGAAATTTCAATATGTGTTTCCGATGGCAGTCTAAACAGCTGTTCAAGTTTTAGTTCATATTTTATTTCTAATAAACAAACAATTTCTATTGGCAGTCAATGTTTAGTGGAAAATGGTGTTGAAGATTGCTCATCTTATGATGACCATTATCTATATTATTTAGTTGGCAGTCCTGATGATAAAGCTGCAACAGAATATGTATTTATTGGAGATCGCCTAACGAGTGATAATATTGATTTTTTTAGAAGTGAGGTTTTAGATTCAGTTAACACCATAGTTGACTCAGATGCAGGTCCATTAATCAACGGATTTTTTTCTATTGCTGTAATCGAAGAAGTTGCTTTAACAGAATTGTCTGCTTTTGAAATTGAGATGGGTTGTTACCCAAGTACACCTACTGTTTACTGTATTGGCGATGTTGATAGAAATAGAATAAACAGCGCTTTCGATTATAGCGTAGTTGCCTTTATATCATCTTTATCAGGAAGAGGGGTTGCACAAGGCGCTGTAAACATTCAACAACTGTCTAATGGGACACAAGAAGTTGTTATGCATGAATTAGGCCACTCACACGGTTATATGGGTGATGAATATGACTCCGGCTCAGAATATGGAACCGACTTGCCTAGAGCAGATACATATATCAATACAACCTCAGTTAATGATCCAAATATAGTTAAATGGAAGCACTACATCGAAGATTTAACAAACGTAGCTGGCTTTGATTATGATATTTGTTATAACTATTCTGATGGAAGTATTTATTACCGCGATCAGGTTGACAATAATACATATGAAGATTGCGAATGTTTTTATAATCAGTATCCTGATAATGAAGAATATACAGGTGAAAATACTGATCCAGGATGCATATCAAAAACTGGAGTCATACCAGGTACTTATTATTCTGAAGATGAAACTTATAGACCTTTATATTGGACTGTTATGGAAAATGGCTCCCAGCAAGGTTATGGAAAAGTTAACATTGAAGGTTTTGCTTTTGGCTCAATAATGAATCAGGGCTTTAATAACTATAGTATAAATGGAAGCTCAAACATTGAAGCTTTGACCTCACCTTCAGCATTACAAAGTGGCACAATTAATTTTTCAATTAATGCCGAATACGATTTAGATAAAATAAGGTTAAAGTGGTTCAAGGATGGTATTGAGCAGACACAATTACAGAATAATACTAATGTAAGTTTTAATAGACCTGCGAGTAATGCTGAGGTGACTTACTCATGGAAGGTTGAAGATTTATCCGGCTTAGTAAATGCACCAAATGATCCTTTAGATCCAATAGATTTCTACGAGGGTTGGTTTGAAAATAACTATTATTATGAAAGTGACCCTGACGCATTACCTTATGAAGCTCAACAACCCTATGTAGGATCTTGGAAATGGTACTCAGCCTCTGAAGGTTATTTATATGATAATCAGATAAGCGCAAATCAAGATTATATGTTTGCTGAGATATGCTGCGCAATGAGTGGCGCAATTAAGATTAAATGGAGTAACTATGATGAAGCCTCTGCAGCTACAAGCATTAAGAATTCAAAATCTAAATCCTACTTGTATACTTCCGCCAACCCAAATAAGATCGAGAAAATCTTTTCATTAAACTTATCTAAGAATGATATTAAAATTAATGCAATTAAAAATACAAAACCAGATAAAAAAATTATAAGAAGACCTTTTCTAAGGAAAACAGATATATATTCAGTTAATTTTTTTAATGAAGATAATGAATTAGTTTACAGACTAGGTATAGGAAATCCTTTTGAAATAAAAATTCAACATATTGGTTATTCAGACAAGCATAGCCATTTGCATGATCATACGCATACAGAGGATTATATTATTGATGATGCTAATTTATCTAATCTGGAATTAGCTATTCCATCAGAGCTTGACCCAGCCTCAATTTCCTTATCAAAAAGAGGCGCACTTAATATTTATAATGAAGTAGTAAGAATAGCCCTTAAATAATTAATTTGTTAAAGATTCTTAGTATTTTTTGTAATATAATGGCTTACTTTTTTAAGTTAAATGCGGTACTAGCTCAGTTGGTAGAGCGTCTGCTTGCCAAGCAGAAGGCCGCCGGTTCGAGACCGGCGTACCGCACCATTCAGACTAATAAACGTAAATATTTTTTGTGAATACTCGATTAATAACATGTTCTTTTTTGTTCCTTGTATCGTGTGGTGGGGGCTCATCCCAATCGAATAATAATTCACTTCCTGAGGTGATTGAAGGTGAAGAAACTTGTATCACTTCAGGCATCAATACTCAGAGATGTACTTTTACCCATAATAATTTAGAAAGGTTCTATTTTATTTATAAACCTGAGTCACTATCCCAAAATAATAATGTTCCACTGCTGTTTGCACTTCATGGCTATGGCTCTACCGCTGCTTTTCATAAATCCTATACTCAATATGAGGTAATCGCTGAAGAAAATCAATTTATTATAGTTTATCCACAGGGGTACAAGCTTGATACTATATTAACAAATAGCTCGTCTCACTGGAATTCGGGTGCATGGACTATTGGAAGTAATGTTGATGATGTTGATTTTATTAACAGTGTTATAGAGCTTGTTGAGGATAAAGAAAATATAGATCCTAACCGTATTTACTCAGCCGGCATGTCTAATGGTGGCTTTATGAGTTACCACTTAGCTTGTAATTTAAGTGAAAAAATAGCTGCAATAGCCTCAGTTACAGGATCGATGAGTAAAGAGACATTGAGTGGTTGCTTATCCAGTCATCCAATGCCAGTTCTTCAAATCCATGGTCTTCAAGACTTTACAGTTCCATATAGTGGAAATAATACTATCGGTATGGAATCGATTGATGATGTTCTAGATTATTGGGCTAATTATAATAGTTGCAATCCTGAAAGGATCTTAGCAGTAGTTGATTATGATAATGAAAAGGGCTCAATAGATTTTGTTAATTATGATTCTTGTTCTAATAATGTTGATGTTAAGCTTATTAGGATACCTACAATGAGCCATACTTGGCCTGCTATAAATAATTTTAATATCTCTGCATCAGATGAGATTTGGAGTTTTCTTTCTAAATTCGACATCAATGGCAAAATTAATAATTAATAAATATTTAATTTTTATATCTAATAATTTTTCTCTTCATATCTACATAAGGTATATTTAAAGCTATTAATTTATAAAACTAATAGGGAGAAAAGAATGAAGAATTTATTAACTTTGCTTTTAACTATGAGTGCTTTTGCTTTTGCTCAAGAAGAGGCTGAATACAAATATGAACCTGAGGTAAACAAAGCTGAATATTACATAGGAACTTATAATAAAGGAAAAGACTATGATGATATGGTTAAATGGTACAACAAGTTTGCAGAATGGGCAGAAGAACATGATGGTATTTATAACTCTATGACAACTGCTATTTTACAACCTTACTTCCATTCAAATCTTAATAATATTGATGTGATGTGGGTGAACACATGGCCAACACCTGGTGAACAATTTCTTGGTTTAGAAACATGGATAACTAGAGGTGGAGGTGATTTGCTAAAGTCATTACCTGCAACAAACTCACAACAAATTGATACATGGCAATGGACAATATCACAACCAGCAAGCATGAAAGCAGGCAATATGATGTATGCAACGTATGCTGATTGTAGTTTAGAGGACGATTATGATTTGAGACAAGTGTATGATCTTTACAAGGATTTCGCTATTTATGCTCAATCTCAAGGAGATACTGTAGGCAGAAAGCTTATAGTTCCTGATTCAGGAGTTCAATTACCTGATGGCGTAGATTTTGTAAGGCTGATGTACTCTTCTTCAATATCAGAAAGAGGTACAAATGCTGATTTATTTTTCTCACAGATAATTGATTCTGAAGCTGCTACAAACCTTAAAGGTTTTTCATGTAGTAATGCAAGGTCATATTTTGGGGCTGCAATGAGAGCTGCAGAGTAAATATATTTACTTTATAAAAATGGGAGCAATTGCTCCCATTTTTTTTAGTTATTGCATAATACAAAAATGAATAATTATTCTAAACATGTAGCGGTCATAGGTGCAGGTATTGCAGGACTTGCATTGGGATGTGTTC
>Ga0315320_10004407_pt1 | contig 11533 bp, 18 predicted proteins | sample M140m21515metaG_FD_203458 | JGI IMG/M metagenome (GOLD analysis project Ga0315320, IMG submission 203458) | Ammonia-oxidizing marine archaeal communities from Monterey Bay, California, United States - M1 40m 21515 | ecosystem: Environmental > Aquatic > Marine > Coastal | place: USA: California...
TCAAAAATCTCTAGTGCATTCTTCGAACTGTCGGGAACAACTTGTTCGCATACAGAGTGGATTGCTGTGCCGAAGGCAGTAAATTCATTTCCAGAAAAATGTGGTAGTTTGTCTACATAAATAAGTTTGTGACGATGAGGGCATTCTTTCCAGTTCTTCAATTCTGAAAAGCTGATTCTTTTAATTTCTTTGTTCATTTTGTCTTCGATGGTTGTTTTCTTGTGTTTCTCGCGGCTGGTGATTTTTTGGGAGATTCTTTTTCTTCCTTAATTATTGAATATTCCCAGGTACCTGTATTCGTGTATTTGTTTCTGTTGATATTCGAAATCAACTTATCTGGACTTGTTAGTAGTTTCACTTTTCCCAAATATTCTTTCGGGATAGATTTCTGTATGTCCTCTCTAAAAACTATCCTCTCTTCCGATGAGTATACACGTTTTTCACAAGATACCTTTATTGTTATTTTCTCTTCTGTTATTTCAACTGTCTTTTTGAATTTCATTATTTTCTCCATTTAGTAGTGTTGTAATTTTCTCATATAATCTAGGGCTTACCCTTTTTAGTCTTGAAACATCCTCTTTCATAAAAAAAGCTTCAAAACCATTTGCAAAATATTCCCTTAACGAGGTAGTTCCGTAGGGAGAATAAAAAAGGTTGGATGTGATTATCGATAACATTGGGTACCCAACTTGTTTATACAAGAATTCATCGAACTCTTTATTGTATTTTACACCCAAACAGGTGTCTAAGTCAAGAGAAAAACCTTTATCTTTCAATAATGACCATAGTTTTTTTCTCTTTTGGATGAATTCAGAGCGTATTAGGCCGTCGGAATATATTCTTTCATTGAAAAGTTCTTCTACAGAATGTGCAACCTCGTGCACGAGGTCATCCACCATGTCATCTTCAGAATCCTGTTTGCTTGTTATAAAAATAGAAGCATCTTTGTAAACCGCTTGAACTTCTCTATCTTCTAATTCTTTGAAGATTCCGACGTTTATAGATTTTATTCTTTTTAAGAGGTGACGCGGTACCAAATTCAGAGCCTTTTCGATGGCTGAATAGGTATTTATATTCTCGCTGGGGAGATCTTTCACAAATACTTCTATATTCTTAACTACGAAGTGTTTTCTAACTTTCTGTTTCAGGTAACTTCTCATTGTCTTCTGATTCTTCTTTTAATTTTGTAAAGTTTACGTCTTTAAGTGCTTGAGTGTATCCGCTAATCCAATTCTCTTCTGCTACGGCGAGCACAAATTCGGGAAACTCACTTGCGAAAACTTCTATAACTTGCTGTACAGATATTTCGTCATTCTCTGGCTGTAACTTCTCTCCTGTATAATCTACAATTATTTGTTTTAGTTCAGACTCTGAACCTGCGACTAAAGCAGATAGGTTTGGGTTTTCCATTTTGTTCCTTGTTAATGAATATTTATAATTTTGTTGCTGCGATGGTGGCCACTTTAGATCTTTCGCCCTTGAGCAAGGTTACGTGTCCAGTTACCATCTCATCTTTCAATCTCTCTACCACATATGATAGTCCGTTATTTGTGGCATCAATGTATACGTTGTCGATTTGTTCGATGTCTCCAGTTAATACTATTTTAGTACCTTCTCCGACTCTTGTCAAGACTGTTTTTATTTCATGTTGAGTCATGTTCTGGACTTCATCTATTACAATGAACGCGTTCGAAATTGAACGGCCTCTGATAAAGGTCATTGCTTCGACTTCTATCTGTCCTTTTTCCATGTATAATTCAAGTGTTGCTTTGTCATCTCCCATGAGAAATTGTAAGTTATCTTGTATTGGGGCTAGCCATGGCAACATTTTGTCTTCCATGGTACCCGGAAGGAATCCAATATCTTTACCTACCGGTTCGACTGGTTTCGTCACTACTATCTTCCGGTAGCTTGATTCTGATGAGAATGTTTGCTCCAAGCCGGCAGCTAGGGCCAGTAAGGTCTTACCTGAGCCGGCTTTGCCCACTAGGGATACCACAGGCACCATCGGGTCCATCAACAGCTCTAAGGCGAACTGCTGCTCCTTATTTCTAGGTGTTGTGCTCCAGACTCGCGCGCCGGGTTTCATTATCTTTTTCAAAGGAGAGTTGTAACTAATAAATCTGGCGAGTGCTGTCTTTTTCTCATTGCTGTTAGATATTAGCATTACAAACTGATTTGGGTAGAGTCTGTATTCTTCTTTTGTTACAAAAATTTCATCTCCATTGTAAAATTTATCTATTATCTGTTCGTCGACTAATAATTCAGATCGACCGGTATATAGACCTTCCGAGTTTTCCACTACTTGTTCAGCATTGTAATCCTCAGTGAGAAGGCCAAGTGCATCACACTTGACTCGCATGTTTATGTCTCTGGAAACTACTACAACTTTTCTAGATGCCGGCGCCTCTTCTTGTTCAGATAGGGCGGTAGCTATGATTTGATTATCTGAATCTTCTAAATCTAAATCATCAGGTAAGCACAGTGGGTTATAAGAACTAACTCTTATAATACCTAAACCTTTCTCTATTCGGACCCCTTTAGACAAACTACCTTTCGCTCTTAATTCGTCTAGCTTCCTAATCGTTGAACGAGCTTGAGAGCCTACAGAATCTTGACGTTTTTTGTGTTTGTCAATTTCTTCTAAAACCTTGAGAGGTATTACTATATCGTTGTTTTTGAATGCTCGGATGCAACTAGAATCTGTAAGATAAACACTAGTGTCCAAGACATATGTTTTTTTAGCCAAAATAATTCCTTTTCTGCAATTATATCAGTATTAATTAGATTTTTTATTAGTTTTTATTGTTTTCGTCGGCACCTTTTTGTAAATTATCTTGTTTGCCGGCAATAATTGGTCTTTCTTTGTTTCGGTTTTTAAAATTTCAAAATATTTATTATTGTCTGTTTCGTTGCAAGGGGCTGATATGTTTCCACTTAATGTAAAAATTGCCACCATAAATAACGTCATTTGCTTTCTCCTGTTGAACTTTATTCATTTTATTTATATTTATAGTATGGTACTAAAAAAACATAATCTTTTCGCATGCATACTCTTTTTCACTCTGAGCAGCTGTACTGTTACGCGTGTAAATAGTAAATTAAACAAGTTGCCGACGGAAAGTTTTGTAAAAATATTAAATACTACTGAAGTTTCATCATGTTCTAACCCTAGTGACCCTAATTGTCCAATAGGAAAGTTTGTGTACACAGGAAGCGGGATGGCGATAGAGCTAATAAAAGGTGAGATGATTGTGCTAACTGCCGGGCATGTATGCGATTCAAGACCCACGAAAGCTATTAAACAAGTTACTCAGACTCTGCAAGCAATGGACTATCATGGAGATGTACACCAAGCATGGGCTATCTCTGTTTCTCACAATAGTGATCAAGGTGATACTGACCTGTGTTTGTTGTGGGTTCCTACTTTGAACGTACCAAAAGTAAGATTTTCACTTAGGACGCCAGATATTGGAGATGAGTTGATTTATATCGGGGCGCCCCAAGGTATTTTTCACCCTCCTACAGTGCCAATATTTAAGGGAATTTATAGTGGCATAATAGATAAATCATCCGCGATGGTTACGGCGCCGGCAACGGGAGGAAGCTCAGGGGCTGCGGTACTAAATAAAAATAATCGAATAGTTGGAATAATCTGGGGGACTAACTCCAAGTTTAATCACGTTTCTGTCATGACCAACCATAAGGCTTTTTTATTGTTCTTGTACAGAACCTTAAAAAATATTGAGATAAAGTCTCAATAATATTCAACATATACCTTATACCTTAAAGATATACTGTCAGGTGACCCTCCCGGGGGAGTATACGAGGGATTGTAAAATACATTTTTAACTTTTTTATCTCTAGATAATTTTTGCAAAAATACCAACGACATTACTCTAATCGTAAATCTAAAAGTATTGCCCGGCGTGGTTCCCGGGAGGTCATACTTTCTATGGTTTCTTAGGCCTAGAGTTTCATTGAACTGTTTTGAGTGCTTGTCAATTATTTTTTTTGATTCCTCTAGAGTCATTTAGATTATCTCGTCTATCAGTCCATATTGTAAGCACTTCTCTGCTTCCCACCAAAGGTCGTGCTTGAGAATACTGTCCAACTCTTTCTTTGGAATTTTAGTGTGCTCCTTATAAATGTTTTTAATTTTTTCCATTAACATTTTAGAGTTTTCCATTCCGTCTTCCATCTCTTGGAATTTGCCCCACATTGCTCCCGAGAGTTGATGTATTAACATGCATGCGTTTCGATTCATCATTCTGTGGGCGCCGACGCACGACATCAATGTCGCGGCCGATGCGGCACAACCATCAATTACTGTATGTACAGGGACTTTTGAGTTTCTGATATAATCAAGGGCTGCAAGGCCTGCGAAAACCGAACCTCCATAACTATTTATATGTAGCATAATTGGTGGTGGCTCATATTCGAGCGGACCTGTTTTCGAGAGCATGTTAACATTCAAGTTAAAAATAAACTTATTTAACTGAAGTATCTTTGGCCTAGTCACTCCGGAATAGAAATAAATCCTATTATGACTAGAATCTACAACGTTAAAATCTGTCGATGAATGGGCCTTTGTTTCCGAAGCAAAGTCATGTACAGACATAGGGTCTTCCACATCTGTCTCTTTTGAGCCCCAAAAGTAATCTTTCACTTTTTTGAATTCTCCAAAACAATCGTCCTAAGCTCTTTAAGTTCTTTAATTGTTTCCATGGCGGCCTTTCTTAATCGGCGGCCGGCTGACGCGTTGCCTTCTTCGGATTTCAATGCATCCTCTTCTGCTCTTGCAAGCTCTTCTAAAATTTCTCTAAACTTTTCTACAATCATTGTTTTCTCCTTTTTATAAAGTTTATATTATCAGTGGGCCTCCGCGGACTTGAACCGCGAACCTGCCGGTTATGAGCCGGATGCTCTAACCAATTGAGCTAGAGGCCCCTATTACTTATTTATACCAGAAATTATAAATAAGTTTCAATTAATTTTTTGCGAATCATTGTTCTTATGCCAGGGTTGATTTTTAGTATATGCGGCATCATGGCATGCCTAACATGATTTCTCATGTATTCTAGTCTCGCGTTTGAGGGGTCTTCTATCCACTCTACACCCTTTCTCACAGCATATTCATCGAGTACCTTCCGCGATGTCATTAGGAAGGGCCTGTGTATGCTTTTGCCCCTCTTATAAGGTATTAGCTTTCCTGTTCCATGTAAAGAGGACATTACCCAAGTCTCGACGCAATCATCTAGATGATGACAAGTAACCAGGAAATTGTTCTGAACTCTGCTGAAGAAGCTGTATCTCTCATCTCTCCAGAATTCTTCCATAGACCTTTTACCCTTTAACCCCTTTATTGTTCCAATGACGAGATCAAGGTTTTGTTTTTCTGCATATTCTTCAACAAATTTTTGTGCTTTTTGTGAGTGCACTGTGTCGTGATTAAAATAGGCCAGCTTTATATTCCTCCTTCCTTGTTGAAGGAAGTGGGTGACTACCATACTGTCGAGGCCTCCAGAACAAGCGACGACAACATTGCTTGGAATTTTGTCAATTATACGAATCATGAGATAAGTATAAACCATTCTTGATAAATTGTCAAGAGTCTTTTAAATTTCTCCTGTAAGTCAAATCCACTCCTTCAGTCATAGCAGAAGTGCCAGATGATGGGGACATATTTATAATTTGCTCTAAGTCAGATTCATCTAGATTTTCAATGTCAGCTAGTAGCCCTTGTAGTGCTGCCACTGCTAATTCTTTTAGTTTCTCCTCGCCCACTTGTTCTTCCAATTGCCCGTAGTCTCGTGCCATGTTTCCTGCTATGTATCGTGCTGCAGAGGACATATAATCTCCAGCTTTTGTAATCTTTGCTTCTAGCCATTCTGGAAGGTCATCTCCGTCCCCTATCATGTCAAGAAGTACTTTGACGTCCGCCATAAGATGCGCGAGAGTTGTACGGTGCATTCTGGCTTCTTCGCCGTTGTGAGCATTCGGCATAGCTCTGGGTGCGCTTAATGCTGGCTGTGGCGCAGCAGAGTCGCACGTGTTGCAACCACGTCCCTCCACTATTTTTATTTTAATATTTTTCATGTTTTTTTCCTTTTATGTAATTAGGCATTACTGCTTTTTTTATATCCCACGAACTTATCATCCTGTAGCCACTCTCTACCTTTCTTATCTGGGGCATATATTTCCAGGTGAAGATGATCGAATGATTCGAATATCCCTGACCGACCGACAGTTCCAATTAGTTGCCCTTTTTTAACTACATCTCCTGGTTTTACAAATATTTCTTGCATGTGTAAATATCTAGAAAAGCTTAAGTTTTTAGGATTATTTTTTATGCTTGAATGTTCCAATCTGAAAGAGATTCCGGCATGCCAACGTCCTTGAGCTGGAGATTTTAAATTCCTATATGGACTATCACTGTTTTTAAACAAATTTCTCAACTCGTAATAGGCTTCGTCGTACGGAACTTTTTCAGATTTTGAAATTATTCGGTATAAAATTCTAGCACTGCTCCCAAGTATTCTTCTATGGTCTGTTGCTATCAGTTTTAGACTGTGATTATATTTTTCTTTAATTTTTTTCAACAACCACAATGTCATTTCTTGATATCTTGCTGGGCTTACAAAGTAATTCTTCGAGACTATGCCGGCAGCTAATGCATATACAGGTGTTCCATTTGGAACATAATAATCTACTCCTGCATGGGTATTTCTTTTTCTCTTTTGCCCAAACCCTGAGATTCTTATCGAAGAAAAGGCCGACAAGGACACATCGAAGGGTACCACATACGGCTTTGATAGGTCTAAATTGTTATCACTTGGTGGGCCTGAATTTTCAGGTGTTTTTGTAACTTCTGTTGAGGTAGAAGAAGTCGCGACGGCGCTTGGGTCATTGTAGAATCTGTTAAAGTATGACATATGGCCTGAGAAGCCTGGGGTCTTTGATGGAGTGTTATCTATAATGGAATTAGGCTTCTCCTTCTTTAGCCTTTTAATTAGGACCTCCCACCTCGATTTGAAAGTCTTGGCCATATAAGGCGAGCCGCAGAATAAAAATATCTTAGACACGGATGGTAATCTCATATCTTTTATTTCCCAGGGCAGTGACGGGTCCAGCAAAACTAGTTCATCCGAAGACTTTCCGTGTCGTTTTGCGTAGTCCATGGCTCCCCCTGGTGAGCGGGCGCCGCGGGAGAAGCCCACTATTCTTACTTTAGAATACTTGTTCTTCTTAACAAAGTCTGCAGTTACGGGTTGATACTTGTTTCCGTACATAGAAACGATGATGTCCCCTTGAGATATAATATACGCTTTGAATCTATTTAGTATATCAGATGATACAGTGCTTGGATCCTGTTGGGACCCGGAACCTACTATGTGTACCGTTACCATGGGTCTTTTGGTGTCTTTTGTTCCGATATACCATACCCCTTCAGAAATCTTCTCTCTAACTATTTCCCCAGAAGATTGGTTCTTCTTATCTTTTGAGTCACCAGTTGTCGCAGATTTTGGGTCTGATGACGGTTTAAGCCCCATTGATGTCATGGCTCCCCAAGTTTCCGGGCCGACGCATGCGTCGCATTTTTTTAACTTTTTAGTTTTTTGAAATGCGGATATTGCACTTTTGGTTTCGGCGCCGCATTGATTATCGGCGTAACCAGTTTTGAAGGTATCTGCCAGGTAGTCTTTGTAGCCATTTTTATACAGAAAATTTTGAACATCCGCTATACTTATACCCCATTTAGAATAGTATGATGAGTCTATACAATTACAATTAGGATTCTCAACACACTTCACATCCTCTTCGGTTAAAAATTTCTTCCAACTTTCTGTTATGAACTTCATAATAATAATTAGTCAGATTGTGCATAAACCGACATATAACGTTCACCTCGGTCGCATAGCATGGTAACTATAATGCCCGCGGGCCTCATTGTTTCAAAATATTTCTCAGATGCCAAAATGTTAGCTCCTGAAGAAATTCCCACCAAGATACCAGTCTCTCTGGCAAATCTTTTTGCCCTCGCGATTGCTTCTTTAGTTTTTATTTCTATAATTCGGTCTGCATTTTCAGGATTAAAAAGAAAGTCGTTTCCATCGCCGATTCCCTGAATTCCGTGCTTTTCTTCTTTCGGTCGGGTCAAGCATATCTTTGTTTTTAAATTGTTGTTTACGATATATTTCCTCAAACCTTCAATGGTACCTCCTGTCCCTGCACCGTGAACAAAGGCCGACCATCCATGATTAGTATCTATCACTTGCTTGTGTATCTCCGGGGCTGTGGTTGTCTGATGATATAACGTGTTGTAGTTGTTACTGAACTGTTTTGGAGACCATGCATTTTTGTTAGCCAACAAATACTGATCTCTCATCGCGATGGCACCTTGGAAGTCGCTAGGTGGCGCGTCTATGATTTTAGCGCCATAGATTTTCATCATTTGGCGTCGCTCTTCCGACATGTTGCTTGGCATGAATATGACACACTGAATGCCTAAAGATGCTGCCATCATAGATAGAGCTATGCCGGTGTTTCCGCTCGTGGCTTCACAAAGAATTGAGTCTTCATCTATTTTCCCGAATATTCGTGACCTTTCAACGACATATTGCACCATTCTATCTTTTACGGAACCAGCAGGACTGTATGTTTCTAGTTTCGCATATATGTGTGGGGATATTTTTATAAGCGGTGTATTGCCAATTAAGCCTTTTAGGCATGGGCTGTTTAAACTTTTAATACTTTTCATGTATTAAATAGTATTGCTATTGTTTTTAAAATTTAAAACTAAGCCGAGCACCGATGATGTGAGCCAAGCGCCAGTTGTTCTTTTTTGCATTTTCCAGAAGATAATGAGTCTGATAATTTACTTTTTTGGATACCTTGAGCTTCAGCCCTAGGCCAACTGTGTTCTTAATAAGCACACCTTCCTTAAAAGAAACCTGCTCACTTATGAAAGCCTTTCCATATCCAGCTTCTACTTTGTTGGAAAACCAAAACTTATTCTGTGAATGACAAAGTCCGGGGGTAGATAAGATTATTAACAACAAGATAGTTTTCATTTTCGTTCCTCCTAAGAAATACTCTGAACAAGCAAAACAATAATCACTGAAACACAAAGGCCCAACATCATCTTCATAAAGTCTTTGGTAACAAGAGGGAACACTTTCTTTATCTTTCGATCCTTTGTTGTCGCGATTGCAAGCTCCCTTCCACACAACAAACCGACGAATACCCAAGTTGTACTCATTGGAACATTATTCATCTGCTTGAGGTAAAGAAGTATGAAGGCATATACCGCATCGATTATGGTTGCAGACCTGACATAAGATGTTGAAGACTTCTCAATAATTATCTGCTGTATTTTGCCTCCTCTGTGATAAAATACGTAACCAAGAGTCGTAACTAGCAGTATAATGCTTCCCAATAGGTATTCTAGGCTCATTTGACGGGGTGCAAAGACCGCAATGTTCGCAAGGTCATGACTGAGCCAGGTAAACCAAAGGAAACCTGTAGTACACCACTGTGCGACTCTCCATCGGGTTTCGTGATCTGGGTTTACTTTTCTTTTCTCATCCAAGAATTTAGATAGTACTATCCAGAAAGTGTATGCGACAACTGCAGCAACTACATATCCCAAGATACTTTTCATTAGCATCTTCTCAAATACTACAGTACTAGCGAATGCTGACAATACTAAGAAGGTTGTAGATACGGGTATTCCGATTCTCGTTAGAAGTAATAAGACTCCCGGCGCGAGAGCATGGTACCATTCTATAGGTACGGGCGGTATCTTTTCGAGTCTGCCAAACGAGATATCTCCATTATAAGCAAACCAACTATATAAGATAGTAGATACCAGCACGAGAGAGGCTGCGCTCCAAAGTTTCCACCATGGTGTTTTCTTGTTTGACGCGATGAAGGTGCCAAGGGTTTGTACAGCGTCGTTGCTCATTACTGAGATGCCTGCTAGAGTAAGTCCGCAGAGGGCCCAGATTTCAGTCATTTTATTGTTCCTTTATGTCTAGTCCTATACTTAGACTTCAGGAATGATAATAGATGAAACAGTTGTGTGATAATTGAGTGAAAAGTTGGTGGAGGTGGCGGGAGTTATGCTAAATTTCTGTCTCCAAGATTGCCCTTTAGGCGCTGCAGCATTATATTAACAATCAGGAATTTTTCTAACTCTGGATTTCCGGAGGAATATTTTTTTGCTAATTCTTCTGGTGGGGTGGCGGAGGCTATTTCTCCGGATTTCTGCATGGCGACCGTCACTTCGTATGCATCATCTAACCAATCAGGCGCGATGTCATGTTGGTCTTCCATCTCCTGCTGTGACCAGCGGCGCCCAAGGTCGTATTTCTGCTGATCTGAATGCTCCTCTGTTAAGAAATTCTTCCAATTTTCCATTATAAGTTTATGTTTCATATTAATAAGTAGTCTCCAAAAAAAGAAAAGTTGGTGGAGGTGGGGGGAACTGTTTTACAATAGAATGTTAACAGGATATCCTTTATAACCAGTCAATCTCTCTCTGTACGGCGCTAAAGTCCTTAGGGCGACGTAAGGGCTAGCCGGAACCACATCATCGCCGAATGCTATGCTCCATGACTGTTTAATATCTTTCCAAAGAGTACCTTGTGTCAAATCTTGTGAGCGTTCATTTTTAAAATCATAATGATCTATTATTTTTATGTTTCCGGACGGATTGAGGCGAGCGATGCACTGGCCCAAGAATAAAGAAAATTTGTAATTAGATCCTTTTTCTATTTCTTCCCAGGAGATATCTGCTGAAGGATAGAGCGAGCCGGCTTGGTATGCAATAACATATTTTTCCTTAACTGGTAGATCCTTGATTTGTTTTCTTATCTCCTCCTTCAAGAAATACTTTTCATTACGCAACAGATCGTCTGCGGTGAAAGTTTTTGTCCTTCCTGATAAATAATATAAGAAACCTCTTACGTGGAGAGGCAATGTAGTCCTCCACACATCAGACTTTCCCATAATAGTTTTATAGTGTTCATCTGACACTCCCAGAGCGGCTTGGGACATTCCCTTCTCTGTTAGGAAGGATCTCCAGTTTTCCATTATAAGTTTATGTTTCATAATATTATTCTGCTACGGATTTTTTGCCACGGCATTTCCACTTTTTTCTAGACAAAGCATTAGCACATGGTGGGTTTTTACATTTTTTGATTTTAAAAGAGCGAGCACAGTAAGCGTCGCCTTTCTTCGTGCCCGGGCGTATACGATCTCCCCCGTCCTTGGCTTTACCTTTTTGGCCAAATGACCGACATTTGCCTTTGACGCGTTTTGCAAACCTCTTTCCCTTGGAGGGTTTACAAGCCTTCTTCTTTTTCTTTTTCTTTTCATCGAGGACAGTCGTCACTTCTTCTTTGATTATCTGAATTAATTCTTCTTTTGTAATCACGACTTTGTGTATCCTTTTGTTACTTTACCTTTTTTGGTGGCAGAAACATACTGTTTCTTTTGCTCTTTTATAGTAATTTTTATTTTCATACTT
>Ga0315320_10004411_pt1 | contig 11530 bp, 2 predicted proteins | sample M140m21515metaG_FD_203458 | JGI IMG/M metagenome (GOLD analysis project Ga0315320, IMG submission 203458) | Ammonia-oxidizing marine archaeal communities from Monterey Bay, California, United States - M1 40m 21515 | ecosystem: Environmental > Aquatic > Marine > Coastal | place: USA: California...
CCGATCGGACCGAAACACAAATGGGAATATCGCATGATCTATTAAATAATTACGTAAATCAAAAGCAAACACAAACTTATGGCTATCGTCCATACCTCGGGATAACCAAAGGTCCGAGAAATAGTTAGATTTTTTTATTGACGCACTAAGATTATAATTCCTGGACGGGCTAGTGTTTGAAAAAATATCAGACACTTTGTTAAAAACATTACTATACCTAACCACTACATTTTCTTGAGGATAAGTATCAACAACGCTCAAAACTTTATTATTAGGTTGAGAAGATGTACTGGCTTCACTCATTCCCACTGACATATTAGTAGAGGAAATTGGGTCGTAGATAGTTCTTGTTCCAAGCGGAGTAACTCTAGTAATTGGAGTTGCGCCAGTGGTAAGAGAAAAATTGTCTACAGGATTTTTTCTACTAAGGTTGGGAACCCTGGTATCATATACAAACATGTACAATGATAAATCTTTAATTGCTTCACTTGTTTCCGGCAACTCTATAGAAATAGGAGATAAGTTTTGTCTTCCAGGATTTTCAGAATTTAAAGCCGCATCTAGGGGAATATCATATATCAGAACATCCTTAGTTATAATATTCCCATCACCATAAGAAGAAACTCCGTTCTGAAACAGCAATTCGATGGAACCTATATCCGTAGACATGGGGAAGAAAGGACTAGAGCTTTTCATTCGGGTTCCAGCCGATTCTAAAGTTCTCTGTACTACCTTATTAAAATCATAGGTAGACAAGGAAGGCTTTGGAACTGAAAGATACTCATTATATCTCTGTGAAACGTAGTCAAGAGTTTTTACTACTTCAGGATTTAATGACAGAACTAAACGCAGGCGTGTTTTTCCAGTCTGGCTTTTAGGGACCGAGGAGTCTAAAGATGTAGATATGAATAGTTTGTTTTTTATCTCAGAAGAATTATCATTAGCGCTCTTCTCATAAATAATTGAATCTATCTGAATGTTAGAAATAGTTTTAATCACTTCAAGACTCCTCTAAAATAGTATCAGAACAAATAGTTTGTGGGTTAGTGGCAATAGAGGTTCCATAATTATTAGTGACTAAACCTTCGCCTTCGCTAAATGAAACTTCCTCATCTGATTCAATGTTTAGAAAAAATTCAGCATAGGTATCGTTGAGCACAGGAAAAACTTCATTTATAATTTCCTCCGTACCGCCTATTGTGTCCAGTAAAACTTGGGGAGATTCCTGGAGTCTCAGATCATCAACTCCCGAAAACATATTATTGATAAATTGAATTGAGTTCATCTCATCAGAACTAGATACAAACACTTCAATGTCAAAATTGCCACGTCCTTTAAACAAAGTATTAATCTCTTCAAGACTTAAAACAATTTGTTCAGATCTTTCCAAAACAAACATGGGCGAACCCGCAGGGTCTGGACTATCTGTAATATAATCAACATGTAACGTGGCGCTCATTTGAGGTATTGTATTGTCACACAGATACCTTACACCATCGTTAAGTCCTACATCGCCCTGCTGTAAGCAATCTATTTTCCATGAGGGATAATAACTAGAATTAGGATCACTGCTGCCCAGGTACCTGTAAAACTGAGCGTTCCAGATATTATCTTGGAAGAAAGATGCCCCTGGTTGAATTGAAGACAACGAGAATACAGACCCTGGAGTAGCTGAAAATCTTGTGCTAGGTCTTAGCCTTGGCGTTTCATTAGCTATGCGGTTTGTTACTTGATTCTGCCGTTCTGTTATTTGAGCATACTCGCCGTCATACAGAATAGAAGTATCATAAAAAGTATAAAAAGCGGGACTAAACTCACCTATAGAGAATTGTTCTTTACCATAGGAAGTCAACTCAATATTTATTACTTCCTCTTTTTGATTAAAAAAGCGCATACCTTAAGTATCTCCATACTCTTTTTTAAGGTCCGGACGGAAGCCAACTTTAACATCAATTTTTGCCGACTCGATCAGAGAGCAGTAATCATAAGGCCAATTATAGGTTGGTTTATCAAGAGAGTGTTTAGAAATATAAACGCTCTTAGCATATTCTTCTCGGTCGCCCAGGATTCGGTCAACCTGGTCTTCGGGCAGCCCTTGAAGAGATAAGAACTCTCTAGCATTATCATACCCTAAAGCATTAGGACCGTCAACCTCTTCTCTGATCATTTCACCATAACTTGAAAATCCTCGTTGCTTGACCTTAAACACAAGCCACTTAATCTCTGGGAAAAATCCTTGCTTACAGGCTTTCTCGGCTATGTCAAGTAAATCATATCGTGGATGACCATCTCTAATTTTGGCATTGAGGGCAATTTGCTCTTTTAAGACTTCGGGGAACTGAGTAAGCTCCTCCTCTACATTATCTCCTGGCATATAATGATCAAGCGCAGAAAAACTAAAGTCCATACGATGTGATAAATCTGGCATAATCCCCTGCCATATGTCCGCTAAATCTTGACGAGTAAGGTTTGCTTGATGCTCCATCAAGTATACTACTGGTGTTTGAGTTATATCTTCTCCGTTTAAGATCTCATCATAATCATCACCACCAAATGGGTTAATAGTGTCTGATATAAAAGGATATCCCCTAGGAACCATGCCAAGAAGGTTCTTAGCCAACACAGGCGGAAGGGAATATTTAGTAAACTTCTTCCTGAATTCTTTTATTTTTGGTCCTAATTCTGACGGAGAAGCCTGAAGTGTTATCAGCTTAGCGTCTCCGGATTCATCCATGTAGAAAGGTAGTGCTAAAATTGCTTCAGAAATAGAATTCTCTTCATCCATGGCAAGTTCGCCAATACGCTTAGCTTTAGTAGGATCAAAGCCCCTCCTTATAACCTCATCTGGGTCGAACCCACACAAGTCCGCCAAAGATAGAACTTCACGATTTGAATCTATAATAAACTTAGGTATTTTTCTTACTTGATGATATGATCCCGAAGGAGAACCAGCTTTGGCTGTCAAAGTTGCGACTAAATCATATTCCTCATCATCACCAGTGGGGATATCCTTAATATACATATAGACTCCCTGCCCAGTATCAGGCATTGTCCCATACTGATGCCACATGCCCTGAGTCTGTTGCGTAAATTCGCCAGTATTCACAGAGGAAGAGAAATTATAATTTGTTCCTAAGGTTGAGGCATCAGCCCCACCGTCAAACAAAGTAGGACTAATTTTTGAGTTACTAACTAACGTTCCGGTAATTTCCTTAAAGTTCATAGCTGAACCTGCTACAGTCGATGCCACAGAAACATATATACCGCCAGCAAATGCTGATACATCAATGTCTGAGTTTGTTCTTGCTAGTTCTATAGCTGCTGCAATGCGTTGAGCAAGGTCAGTGGCACTAGAAATCCCATTGGTTCCTATAACATAATTTGTAGCAGTAGCTTTTGCGGCTGAAGAGGTGGAGCTATCTACTTCAAAAGTTACGGCTGTGGTGTTAGTAGTTATAATCATCGTCATGCCACTAGCGACGCCGGTATGTGTCAACGCAGTAATAGTAGAACTTGCGAAAGAAGCAGCGGCTTCGGCTGTAACGTTAGGGAAATCTAATACAGGTGTTTCCCACTTGGGCATAATAGTCCATTTATTAGGATCTGGGGATTTGTATGTAGAACCACCCCCTAATGGAAATTCATTACTTATAGAGAGCGAGGCATCTATATCCATGCGATTTAACCAAGCTCTATTCCAAGCATAATCTGGTGTTGCGTTGGTAGTAATTGTATTTCCAAAAGAATCTACAAAAGAACCAGATGTGGCATCATAATAACTGCCACTTTCATTAATAAAATCTACAAACACCTCACCTCGGTCATTGTTAAGAATTTCTTCCAAGGTATATTCTGTCTTATCCCCAGTAGGCATAAAGGTAATTCTAGCTACCGAAGGTCCATAATAATAAGGAGGAGCAAACGGAGCATACTCGCCACGGTGCTTAGGCCAGGAAGATCCGGAAGGAACCCATGAGCCCGATGCCTGAACTATATGCCACGGCTTTTCATAAGAAGAGACGTTTGTAGATTGCCCAAAAGCTGCTGGATTGCTGTACAAGTTAAACTGTTCAGTCTTTAGTAGTCCAATTTCCATCATATAAGCTGTAGAAGAATCTACCGACACAGTCCGAGCAGCAGCGGCGGTTTCTTGAGATCCTCGGGGCGGGTTGCCGAACTGAGATACAAACTTACTCATCTTGCCCGGATGACCATATTTGTTTGCTTTGGTAGTCAAAAAGAACTGAGGAACGTTGGCTATGAAATTAGATACAGCCTTTTTGTAAAGATTGTCAGCGGAAATCTGACCTTCTGTAAAAGAACCTGTAATATTAAATTTAGTTGTAGCTTGTATATCGGAGGATATTGTAGCAAGTGAACCTGTTTCAGTAGTCACCTCAGCGGTCAAATATTTTTCTGGTGCCAGAATAGATTCAAAAGGTAGTTTATCTGCCCAAAACAAATAGTTGACATTTAAATCCGACCAATTCATCAATTCACGATCACGGCGGCGAGAGCCGGGAATGTTACCCGATAAAGCCCAAAGAGTTGATTTACCTCCTGGCAAACAACCAAATAGAGGGTGCCCGATTTTATACCCTGGCAGACCCTGGTCCATGAGGGGAGGTGTATAGGTGTTGCCCGCACTGTCTTCATATGCTTGTGAGTTTGGTTTATTTCTACCGACTCGACGGATTGGGTAATCTACTGCCAAACCTGATTTTATAGAATTATACATGATCCCAGGAGCATAAAAAGGTCTCAATAATGTGCGCCAACGAGCAGGTATTGCGGCAGTTGAGCCTGTATACTGAGAATTCGGACCATAGGATTGAGAATATAAAGTAGATAATTGTAGAGTTCGATTAACAGGATAAAAACCCTCATAAGGGAGAAGCTTAATAATACCATCAGAAGATAGCTCTAGATGACGGGGGTACTTATTGAAGATATAATCTACATCGCCCTTATCATAACTCATGAAGTCTGAAAGGAACTCCATGTTATCAGTTGTGGCAAAACGATTATAAAAATTTGTATTTGTGCCGTTATAAATATTTGGATTTGCGCCTGTAATTTCCAATGAAGAAGAAATAGCAGTAAAGAGAGACCGGTTTGATCTGAACTCTTCGACGTGCTCACTTATGCGGTATTCAGGAATTATAGAATTAGCTTTACCAGTTAGTCTTACTCCTTCTGCCCAGTCTTCATAACTATTGTAAAAAGGATATGATCTTACATTAAGAGAACTTTTTAATTTCCCGTCAACAAACCGGCGCTCTTTGCCGGCGGTCCATGGTGGACGAGAAAAAGCAGGTCCGCCTGGAAAAAGTACATTAGTGCCATACACCCCAGTAAAAGCATTCCCCGTTACGAAAGATCTACAATAAAGATATTGAGCAGATACAGATGACGTGGCGGGCATTGGCATAACAAAAGAGCCCGTAGCCTTTAAGTGGTTAGAGTCAGTGGCACCGTCAACCATCGTTCCAAAACTTGTGGCTAATAATTCGCCGCACGAAGTAACCGTCTGGTCTGCTAGAATAACTGACGAGTTGAAACTCCCTGTGTTAAAAGTTGCGGAAGCATATTTTTCCATTTGACCGGACCATAGATAAGAGTCCAACGGCCAGATAGAACCTGTGCCTGGACCTGTACCTACTGGATAGGCGGGGTTTCCTGGGTTATACGGAAGCTGATCCGCTCTCAAAAGAACGTGACCTTGAGAATTAGTAAATGGTGCCTTTAGTCTAGGGTACTGTGGGTTGTCACTTTTCAGTATCGATGGCGAATAAAAAAGAGTATCATAATTAGGATACCATGCCGTTACAGGATCTAGGACAGCATCGTTTCTCCAATAAGAATTAGTAAAAGATAATCGAACACGACTACCGGACAAATAAGTGTTTACCTCTTTTGGGAAGACCGTCTCCGGGTAGGCAAACATTTTTATAATGTCCAGCCCATTTAGACGAGGAGATGAACTGCCATTAACTTGTTGGCGCATTACTTCGTATGGTCGCTTTACTTTATTATGATTGAACTTAATATCACCCTTAAGTGCTGTGTTAAGTTCTCTATTGGCAAAACCCATTAAAGAGTTGCCGTAACTATATGCTAGGTTAAGAACAATGTTATCTTTAGATGTTTCAGAGGAATTGCCAATATTAGTCTGTATCTGGTGGATAAGGGGTCTATACCTAGAAGTAATAAGAGGCTCTCGATACTGACGAGAGTAATAGTTTGTTATAGTATTGGCAACTTGTGCCTGATCCTTGTATGTTCTAATTTTTGTCCCTTTTTCAAAATCGATAGAGTCAAAACCTGGAGTTTCTTGTGGCAACAACTCGTATAAATTATTGTTTCTTAAAAAACGAGCCAATGGACGATAACCTGTTTGAAGTTGTGACCATGGAACTACTCCTGGAGATCTTGACCATAGAAACTGGTATGATCCATTAGTAGCTAAATAAGTTGCTCGACCTATAACGTTAACCATACTGGCGTCAAATACCATCGTTGGCAAAGTTATTGAGTCAGGGTATCGTGAGCCAGACTGAACATACTCACTATATGTATTTGTGTCTGAACCTGACAAAGAAAAGAACCACTGCGTACTATCTCCGGCAGGCACTGGTCTATTGAAATAATAAGTATCAAAGAAATTTCCAGTTACATGAGTATTTGGCAAAATGCCAGTTATTTCTATACGCTGAGTCTCATTTCTATTTACTTTATAGGGTGAAGCTTGGGTTTGCGAGCCCGGAACCAAGCCACCAAAAGCCACATGTACTCCTAATTGTTTATTGTAGGGACCCCTAACTAAATAATTTCTCCAAGGAAGAGCACTATTTGATGAGAACTGGTCAGAAGTTACATCTCGAAATTGCTGTTTTGATGTTAATTTTCCGCCCGGCGAAGCAAATCGATTAACAAATATTGTATCATTTGTCCTAGTATCAGTACGCTGCCGAGGGGCTGGATAATCTGCTGAACCAGAAAGACCTAACGCTCGGCGGGCTGGCGGAGTTACAAAAGCAGAAGGAGCAGAGTAGTTATAATTGGATGTGTTATAAGCAAAATCCATATTGGTAGCTGCTCGATTATTGGTTTGGAAAACTTCATAATTTCTAGTATAATTGCCCAAAACTCGGACGCCAGCGCCAGGAGCATTAGTTAAGGATGATTTAATATTTGATATATTTACAGGAGACTTAGAGCCAGCATTCCGGAGATATTGACCCTGGGGAGTTCCAACGACTGGGCGCACAATAGAGCCGTTGACGAAAGTACCGCCTGAAAAAGCGGGTGCATCAGCGCCGGTGGATAAATAACTACCCCCAAAGGTTGTTCCATTTTCCGCAGGTCCCAAAGTAATAGCAGAAACGATAACCACACCCGCCAAGCCAGCCGAAGCTGTAATGGGAAGAGAATTAGCAACAATCGCAGCATCCAAACTAGCACGAATCGCATCAGCAATATCAGAATCATCAGTTGCTCCATCGACACCGATTACAGTAGCAGTAGAAGTTGCTGTTCCGTTGTTACAGGAAGCAGAATATGCTACCCCGCCTATGGTCAAGGTCAAACCATGACCATGTGCCGAAGATTCATCCTCGCCAGGAAGTACCTGGATAGATGTTGAGGAAAATGCGCTATCATTATATGTTGATGTGTAAACTTCTTTACGAAAAGATGGAGAACTATTCACAGCATTGTGACGACCTTGACGTCCGCCGACCCAACGTTCTGTAAAGGGACCCTGCATTGGTACGTCATTATTATAGAACGAAACAGTATCATCGTGTGCGTTATTTATAGCTAACCCAGAATTCCGAAGCGAGTGTCTATATCCGCTCACTATACTAGAGCTAAAGGCACTGAAAGGAGTTAGCTGAAGTCCATTATAAGTTTCGCCCCCCATGGTCCCCTGAAAAGATAATCGCTTTTTGGTGCCAGGGAAAATTTCATTACTTATATCTAATTCAGGCTCAAATGACCCAAATGATACTCCAGAGATAATTTGTTTTTTATTCAGCGGTTGATTACTACCCCCACCAATAACAGTGTCAAAGTCAGCGTTGAACGCAGACAATCGCCTTTGGTCTAAGGTTCTTCTAACTTGACCCCTGATTGCCTGGTTTGTGATGAGGTTGCTAACATTAGCCGATGATGATAGTGGAGAAGCAGTAAAGTTAGCTCTCTGTTGCCACCATAAATAATTTTCTTTTTGGCTTAAACCAACCGGAGCATGATTAAACTTCCAGCCTTCCGATCCCTGGAGTTGATCTCGGAGAGGGCTGCGCTGGCTAGAACCCCCAATAATTCGCTTGGATGGTTTTGGCGGTGCAGTTTGAATGATTGTTTTGTTTGTTTTGTTTGCCATTTAGTAACTAGTCTCTCGAAGTATTATCTGTTAGGGGAAAGGAGGTCTGAATCTATCCGGATCAAAATTATCTATCCAATCCTGGAACCTGTTCAGGCTCGGCTGCTCTGGAACTCCAACCGGAGTTAAAGTGCCTGGGTTGATCCTTCTTCCATTTCCTCCCAGATTTCGTGGGTTGCGGTTGTTAGGGTTTACTGGTTCGACTGGAGGTATTGCTCCGCCTCCTGGTTCTCCTATCTCTTCATCAGGTCCGTTTATAGAACCTTCAATTATATTAGCATGACTTAGTAATCCCGGCGTAGTAAGGAGGGGTGCTTTATAATGATATTTGTTTCTTTCTAGGGTATGACTCTCAATTATATTTCTTACGTCCGGAGCATACCTTGCTGACAATGGCATAAGTTGATCCAACATTTGACTCATGGCAGCGTCGAGCCATTTATAATAATCTAGATATTTTTGAAGATCTACAATATCATTTTGGACTTTCCGGAAAAAGATCTCACGTAACTTTTCCATTCGTTTGTAATTCATTCGATACTTATTTACCGGCTCGCCGATTAGGTTATTGAATTCTTTTATTGAAGCAAACAAAGATAACATTCTGTTAGAAATGCTTCTGTACATGCTTTTCTCTACAGCAAAAAAACTACTAACTGGTTTAGCAAAAGTTTTAAATATTTCATCATCACTAGACAATACCTGAACCATATCGTTAGGTGACATATAATCCGGTGGTAGTAATTTATCAGCATAAACATACTGCTTACGAGCCGGGGTAGCAAGCGAAGAAAATCCATCGCCTCGACCGGTATGTTGACGCAGATTAATATTACTAAGTGGGTTTTGTTGATATGTTGCCTCATAAGAAGAATCATTTAATCCGTATGATGAATCAGGTACATTAAATCTACCACTTGCGTTGGAACCTGTAACATCTGCGTAGTCCCAATCCATAGCTAAAGTTTGAGCCGTAGGAATATAAACCTGCATACTAGTATTTGTAGCACTAGCCGTCTGGAAGAGGAAGGTATTACGGGATGGATATAAGCGACCAGAACTATCAACCTCTTTAGATTGATAAGATAACGTATCAAAAGATAGATGATCTGTCCAAAATCGTGTGCTCGAAGATCTTACATCTGTAGATGTCAAAGTGCTGCCGGTATAGTTTGTTCTGTGTGCGCCAACATAAATTCGCTTAGCTGAACGTACAAGATCAGAGCCTGACTGATATGTTAAGTTGGCTGTCAAACTAAAACTATTTGTCCTAGTACCAGAGTCATAGTTAACACCATCAAAACCAAGCTCATACTGAGATACTGCCGACCCTATAATACCGTTAGAAAATGGATATTTTTTAGGCTTAACGCTTAGAGAAAACCCCCAGCGACTGTTATCATAGACATTTCGGTACACACTTGAAGTAAGAAGTGTGGTACCTACTCTGTTTTTGATCACAAAATATGCATCCTTCACTCTAAAATTAGGTGAGACCACTTCAGCAAACTTGGCAGGTGATTTAACAGCATAGACCTGTAAGCCAAAATCACTGGCAATTGGTGCCCAGGTTAGATCTGTAGAAGTTGGGCTAGTGTCGCTCGGAGTATGGAAGCCAAACATAGAAGCTGATACAACCTGGGGCATAGTATAAGAAACAGAGTCCTGTTGATCCTTGTTGGGGAATATAAATTCACTCTGTAGTGTAAAGGCAAATTGATCCAAAAGAGTAGACCCACTAATCAAACCTACTGAATTAGTATTTTCTGAATTATAATATTGATATACTGTTGCTTCGTCATCATTCTGGTTCAATAAGGCTGTAAAATCAATATATTTTTTTGTACTTACTGATGATTTATAACTGCTGGACAATTCATAGTCACGATTATCTGAGTAAGTATTAAATGCTAAGATCTCTTCCCCAACACCCAGACATCTAATAAAGTTTCTAACAGCCTTCTCATTGCCCTTGGATTTTAGAATAAAGTTTAGATTGTTATAGATGTTCTTATAAATAGAATTTTTTATATCTACCAATTGTTGTTCAAAATTAATCTGCTCATCTCGTTGGAAAAACTGAGCTAGGACATCAGCATTTTCAAACAACTCGGGAGTTTGAATGCCTAAATTTTCTACTAACCTATCATTATATGGGAACTCATCTATTGAATCTGTCAAACTCCCACTAACATATTGTTGATATTTCAACTCTCTCAAGGAGGTCAGTTGATTATATAAAGTATCAAAATATCCGGATACTATTTGAGTTAGGCTTACAATTTCATTTTCGCTATTTTCTTCTGCCTCAATAACCCAATTAGGCAAATTATTTAACAGTTGGCTGGAATTATTAAAATCATAGTTAGAACCTGTAGATTCATATTCGTATTTCTTTGTAGTATACTTTGGATTTCCTGTTCGAATTATTGGGTCGCCAACCTCAGAAATGGATTCTAAAGCTAAATCATCAATAGCAGAACCGGTATTGCGGCACGCTGCGGCATACCCAACAAATGATCCATTAGATATCCTTCCTGAATAATCCAGCACTACATTATCCACGCTAGAAGTAGTCGTAATCCCTTCGTTGAATTTAAAGTATACTCCTAGTCCTACGTTAGCATCATATTTGTCAGATCCGCCCTCAACGTTAGTAAACCAGTGCCTACCAACATCTTCTCCTGTTCTTTCTTTTTTCCAAAATCGAAACTCATCAACTGAGCCGGATAGCTTCCCATCTCCCTCGGAAATAGCTGGTCCGACAGAAGCATAGCCATCGGGCGCTGCTCTGAGTGCGCCGAGGTTACCTATCATTGTCCCCGTCACCTCTCCTATTGCCTTAGAGGGATCATATCCCGCAGAAGCAGACGGAGGAATGTCAGTCTCAACACACACACCGTTTACATAAAAATCTATTCTAGGTGGTTGAGAGTCTGTCTTAAAAACAAAGGAGAAGTTTCTCCATGTTCCATCAGAGATAGTTATCTGTCCTGCCGTAGTCGGGACAGGGGTTTCTATAAATCCATTAGTGCCTGATAACATTGTGACGAAAAACTGAGTCTCTGAACCTGATGCTAACGCTATTCTCAATCTTCCGTAATTATCACTAGCCGAGTTTGCTACAGGGGTTCCGTTAGTTAG
>Ga0315320_10004412_pt1 | contig 11530 bp, 19 predicted proteins | sample M140m21515metaG_FD_203458 | JGI IMG/M metagenome (GOLD analysis project Ga0315320, IMG submission 203458) | Ammonia-oxidizing marine archaeal communities from Monterey Bay, California, United States - M1 40m 21515 | ecosystem: Environmental > Aquatic > Marine > Coastal | place: USA: California...
CAAAGACCAGTACATCTATCTTATCCCTCACAGCCTTCGCCCACAAAGAATAGTGTGACAAAAATGCCGCCATACAGTTTTCTGTACGAGAGTACACCTCATCAAATGCTCGTGGGTTGATACCAAGGGAAGCAAAACGATTTATCAGATCATCGTTTGGTGTATATGCTTGCCACATTTCAATATCAAGACCATGCTTTTTGCCAGACTTGATACACCGTTCAGCCACCTGTACGGATCTCTCATTATCGAGAATAGTAATGACGTATGCTTTTCTCATCTTATATTCCTTGCAGTGGTATCAAAGTCCCAACCAAATCTCTCAATATCAAGACGATACCAATCTCTAACTTTTTCTATCTGTTCCTTATTATAATAACACATATAGCTATCATTGTAAACACCTTTATTAACCCAAGAACCTACGGAATGTCCTAGAGCTTTCTCGGCATCTTCTCTTAAATGTTCAAACCTTAAAAACGTTAATTCTTTTGCAGTAGATATCCAGTCTGTCTGTGAACCAAAATGATCATACGGGTGGTTTTGATAAAACGTAGATGTTTGCATAAAGGTTTCTGTTCTATCAATAAACTCACTGAATGATATTTTTTCTCTTTGATAATATTCACCAACACCATGTTCTCTTATATGATCTGCATAGTGATATAAAGAAACCAATCTCGACCAAGGATTTCTTACTATAACAATTTTAGGATGACTTCTGTATTCACGGAGTAAATAACTTGCTGGTACATGGTGGATACCTCTTGAATTATGATCAGGCGTGTGGAATTGTTTTTCTAACATTCTCACATCTATAGGTTGTATCTTATGTGAATCCTTAAGACTTGTACCGCCTGTTCTAGGTATATGTATCAGAATAGATTTATTTGGATGTATGCGAATCAATTTTCTGGACCTTTGTGTACCAAGGAAAAACTTGTTGTAGTTTTCCTGGCATTAGTTGCTTACACATCAGTGCATCGTTGGGCCAAATACCATGTTCATTTGTTAATTCAACAAGTTTCTTAGCCCCTGCTGGTTTAATTATATATGCAGAATTACCTGGTAAACCCTGTGGAATAGTTTTATCATCTATCCATGGAACCAGTGTGATATTAATACCATCTTTAGGTGGTTTAGCTTTTGATTTATACATTTCTTTAATTTTACTGTCATATAATTTAGCTCGTCTTGTTGCTCCCATAGGAGAATTAAGTGCTAGAATATCACCTTTAAATCTATCCTCAATAATACTATAATCAAAGCTACGAGTAAAAAATGCATCATGTTCTAAGATCATAATAGGTTTATCATCTTTAATACATTTGAGCCACAAGTTGTAATGGCTCATAAAACAAGATATTCTTTTATTGATGTCTTTTGTAGGATATGCAGACAATACCATTCCTGATTTCATATCAAACCTATTACCTTCAATAGGATATGTGTACGAAATTGGAGGTAGGATAGATGATTTCCTAAACACTTTATCCATGTTTGCATGTAGATTTCTAGGAGTGACAGCGTCATATATAAAAGCATTTAAATTAGACTTGGTATCTTTAATTGATAACATACAACGTCTAGTGGCAACAGTCGATTCATGATTGTTGGTGAGTGATATAATATAAGCATCCATTCTATATTTTACTCTTTCTACTACCTTTTCAAATGTGTTGTCTGGTTTATTAAGTGGAAGTGGTATCGTCATTTTCAATCATCATGATTGTACTATCAGGAATCCATTCAGGTTTACCAGTCTCACCTTTTCTAACTTGTCGCTTCTGTCTCACATCATACAATTGTGATTTATATCCAAAATCAATTTCATTTTTAAACCTCATATAATCTGGCATATTATAACGATCTGGTTTTTTCTTGACCCAAGGGTGATTCATGTCTTGAAAATCCATAATGTCAAATGGCCAAACATCTTCTACAAAATACTTACCTTTTTTCTTTAGCAGAGGTGCTAGATGTTTAAACGTAAGACGATTTGCCTCTGGCCAGTGGGCTCCATCATCAATGATAATATCAAATCTTACGTTTGGCCAAGCTTCTCTACATTGGTCTTTAATTAAAGGATCCATAGTATCACCTTTAATCCACTTAACACGATCTTCTTTTAAAATAGATATTTCCTCAGGGTTAGTACGGACAAAAATATCAATACCATAGACTGTGGCATTCGGAAAATATTCGTGTAGAGCAGCAGTGCTTTCACCTTTCCATACACCAATTTCTAAAATATTAATGTCTTTATTTCTTACTTTTTCGAAGTGTGGTTCATACACTTCTTGATAAAAGTGTTTACGACTACCTTTATCAGTATTATGTTTATCAAATAATTTCAATAAATCACTCATTTCAATCTCCAAATATTTTTTGTTGGACCACTACCGAAGTCATAACCAAAAGTATCTATATCGGCCTTATACCAATCCCCTACAATGTTTCGTGTCTCGGGGGTATATACATCTGTATATACACCTTCAAGCAAACCAGTTACATTACGTGGACGTGGTGCCTCTTTTAATCCAAGGTATTTAGGGATGTCTTCATCATAGTGCTCGAAGGATAAAACGTCTGGTTTAATATTACCTTTTAAATCAGTCATATGATCAAGTGCTGGATACCAACCACGTGTGGCTCGGTGCCACATAAACTTGACGTCGCCCCACTTATGTCTCTCTTCAAGAAATGCCTCAAAGGAACTAATATCAGCATAACTTGCTGGTTCTTTCTGCTCTACCTCAATAACTTTTTTGATAAACATATATCGAGATACCACACGATCCCAAGGGTTCCGAACAATGCAGAAAGATCCATGAGCCTCTAAGAGACTTCGGTTACAGTCTCTCCACCGTGCGTGTTCAAAGCCATGATGGTCTCTATGCTTGTCCATCACTTCTTTGACGTTCTTTGTGTACTCAGGAGACTTGTGCACATCTGGACCTGCGGTAATCATCTTACCCCTAAGTGCTGGATTCCTCCTCAGAGTCATACCACCATTCTTAGGAATGTGGATAAAAACTTTTGGCAGTCCAATCATTCATCGCCTCGGTATTGAAAAGTCCCTTGTTCATGCCCCCAACTATTCGCTGTACGATATGTACTGTAAGTAATAAAGATACCAGCAAGAAGAAGTGTATGTGCAATAGCACTGATACCGAATACAAGATAGCTTCCTACAATCATACTAAAGATAATGCACCACATCCAAGCAAGGATTTGAAATGCCATATGTCGTACCATTAGATTTGGAATATTCCTAAGAGGAGATTTTTCCATAACCATGATACTTGCCCAGCTGTCTACTATAAATTTTTTCATATTTGCTCCATTAGTTCTTTTACATTCTCGCCTCGGTTAGGCAATTTATCTTTGAGGAAGAAATGTACAAAATTGCACTCAGATATTTTATTATTAGCAGAGAACAGCCCGTTCCATTTCCAATCCATATTTTTAATATTCATCTTCTCTTTACGAATCCACCAGTTCAATAGTGTCTGATCTGTAGACCATTTCCAAGCACCATCACCATTAATAAAACCCTGAAACTCGTTGCGTTGTAAAAACTCTTTAGGACTTTGTCCTTTGAGGTATTTGGCAAAGCTTTTATTCATTACCATAATACCCATGTTCATAAATTCACCACCACGTTCATTCCATTTCCAATCAATCTTAGGTAGTGGTTTATACTGCATACGGCTATAGTTTATAATCTTGTTTACGTATGCTTTTGTCAAGGGCATGTCTCTTTCTACTACAGCTCCAAAGTCATAATGAAGAGGAAGATCATCAAAGATAGATGTAGCAGTGCTCCTGATATATACATCAGCATCCACAATTGCCACTTGATCGAATCTGTCGAAGTATCCAAACGCATTCTCTTTTTCATATATCGGAAGGAATCCACCATACTTTTCATAACTTTCTTTGCTCCTATTAGTTTGGAAAACATCAGGTTTGATTTTGAGGATAGGGTGCCTCTGGCAAATATATTCTGCACCTATTTTCTTTGCGTATGCTTCTACGCTCTCTGTACACCAATCATATAATTTAGATGGTTTGCCAGTGTAGACTTGATAGATCAATTGTTTCATGGTATACCTATTGTGGGTTTTGTTGTGCCTATATCAGGATTAATATAGTGCTCTGCACATATATTTGTATCTATATATTCTCTTTTAAATGTACCTCTAGGATACCATTCTTGCTTAGAATGTAAATACCCATCAACAGGCATTGTAATTTGATTTATAAACAATAAAGTTTTTGCCATTGATGGTTTTATATAGTACCCCAAAGCGGCTAAATTTCTTTTATCTTTAGTCATACCAAATGACCACAAACGTTTCTTCGTAATGTGTTCTGGCAATTCTTTTGTTAACATACAATCATGTTCAATGATTAGTGATGGACCTAGGTATGGTGCTTTGTTACCGTCTCTCGCTTTATGCCAACATCTATAATGAGAATACCATATAGCCTTTTCTTCTGGTAACCATAGGCGCTTTTTGGTTTTACTATAAATCCGTTCTTTAGTAAAATTTAAATATGAAGGCATATTATCAGGTGTAGTGGCATTAACTCTAATTATATTAGTATATCCAAACTTGTTAAAGCTCTCTACAGATTTCTCTGCATAATACTCTGATATAGGATTGTTTGGTATTACAATCTGGTAAATCGGTAATGTTTTAGCGATAGTCATTGAGGTCAAATTCCGTACCGTGCATCTTATAGTTTTTTCTATCGTGATTTGTATATACAAGAACCTCTGGATCATCAATCAAGAAGTCACAACCTTTACAAAAGTCTGGAAAGTCTCCCATCTCATGCTGCTTTCTCAGTTGGTTGTATGGTTCTCCATACCAAATTTCTTCAAGTGTGTTTGTGCTCATATGACCTAGAACGGCTTCATCATCACGTCCGAGGACTTGGCAGCAAGGATGCACTGCACCTTTGTTACCATCTAGACCACCTGCTCGGATTACTACATCAGGTGAGAACGGTCTGCCACAAGTCTTAAGTTTACCTTCTCTTGCATATTCTGGTTCATACACACCAGACCAGTTATGCATTTTCCAAATCTCTGTACTGACTCCAGCACCTTCTACAATCTTTTTATATTGCTCAACTTCATAGTCGATGTTGTCGTTATCAAGAACAAGGTGATAGGTAGCAACGACACAATCAGATCCTGTCTTGGTAACATACTCTTGCATCTCATGTAGGTTTTTGATTACCTTGCTGAAGTATGGGCTGTTCATCCACTTAGCATAGAGTTCAGCATTATATCCTATAATAGAGAACCGAAAGAAATCACAACCAGCATCAACAGTCTCGTTCATAAACCCATCAAACATACGCATACCGTTTGAGAACATGAATGCCTTGGCACCATATTTCTTTACGATCTTGATGTATTCTGGGAGATTGCGGTTCAGCGTCACTTCGCCAGATCCGTCTAGGTTTACTACATTCAACCCTGCTTCTGCGCACTGGGCAACATTATCTTCGAACTCTGTGAGTGACATTTTCTTAAGCCAGTTCTTGCCACGTGCTCCATGTGTGCCATCTGGATTTGTTTGTGGGCACATCTGGCAAGTATAGTTACACCCACCGTTGATTTCTATTACCGCTCTATCAATCTTCATATAGAAGTCTCACTCTTTTGTTTTGTAATTTAGCATTATTTTTAGCTTCAATTATTTTATTACCTATATCATAAAAATAACTAATTTTATGTTGTTCAACTTTTCTCACTTTATATTTAACTGCATCAGGAGTATGAAATCCAGTAATAAAGTCCTTGGTTAGAACAATCATAGGTTTCATTAAATTTTTTGCTATGTAGTGCCACATTCCTTCATAACTAATAACACACTCACAACTAGCAATGTGATATAACACTTCTCGTATTGGAGTTCTGTAATCAATAAATGTAACACTATAACCCTGAAGCTCTATAACTTTTTTAACTTCGTCCCACTCTTTCAGATTAAAGGTTCTTTTAAATGGTCTGGGTAAATCTCCATTTAAAGCAGAGTGCCAGATAGTGATTTTACCTTTCACTACTGGGATATTTAGATCTCTAAAAGTCCAATCATTTGCTCTAATCTTGGATGGTCTTTTTGGACCTCCAATTTTCTCAGCATCCTTATTATATCCTATAAATTTTCTTTGCCATAAAGCATAATCTTCACTACCAAATACATTTGTAATTTCCACATTAGTAGTATCATTATTATAAAATTTTAAAAGATATTCTGCTCTTTCTGGTAGTGTTTCAGGATCCTCAAAATGGTAATAATAATTTTCATCGTGAAACCAGTTTACTGTTAATTTCACAGGCTTTTGTAATACGTGTGACCTTAAATGGGCAACATTATAGAGATACATAATATCTCCAGCACCTACTGTTGCTCTAGCAGTAATTTCTTCTTGTGTGTTAATCCATTTCCAATTATTACGGATTCTGGCGCAAGTTACTAAATTGGGACTTTTCATAGTTTGAATATGTTCCTAAAATCACCTCGGCTAATTCCACTGCTTCTTTGCAGTTTTTACGCCGAGCGTTACTATTTTTACCTTCGGTTAAAAACCACCTTAGATTATCTATAGTGCCTTCATGACGAGTAATATTAGGAAACTTAAATGCACGAGTAATATCTTCCCATTTGCTTCGTGCATTGAGAGCAATAAAAACATTTTCCAAAACTATTCTCCTGTTAGGTGATAAAAGATTTCTTTCCAATTTTTCATTGTCGGTAGGTTTTCACTCATATTGTGACCATGTTCAACCAACATTGAGTCAAGACCCATTTCTACACCCAACCAAGCATTTTCTACTTTATCCTCAATCCAAGGTAATCCACTGTTACGATATGGTTTAAGTGCTTCATGTTTATCTTCACCTGTATCAAGGAACACAAATTTTTCAAATGCAGTTTCACCAAAAAGCTTTCTAGTATTAGCAATCCTCAATTCTTGTGCTTGAGGGTCATTACTCAAAGAAGTAATCATGTGAAACACATAACCATATTTGCGATGTAACAGATCAATATAATGAATAGCATCACGTAAAGGTGGTAGGAAACCGATAGCAGCAGATTCGTTAAACATACGAACATACTTCCGACTTTCTTCTTTTTCCATACCAAATCGTAAAGCAACATCATAATCAGTTTTATTTATCTGTTCAAACCCTTTACGAGTCATCCATGTAATAAAGGCATATTCCCAGTTCATGAGAACACCGTCACAGTCGGTTAAAATTAAATTATCACTGTATTTATACTGCATCATTTTCTTCTTTCTGCTGTAAAGCAATATTTTCTGCTTTCGTAGATTTAACTCTAAACCTTTGCCTATTAATAGGATCTTTAATTTTCACATCTTTACCTAAAGTTCTTTCTTTCTGCTTACCTTTATTTTTATTGCGTGGATCATATCGAGTATATTTTGCCATTTTATTAGTTGCGCCTTCTCGCATCTTTTTGAATTTATGATTAATTATAACACATTTTAAGGTATATGTAAACCCTATTTTAACATTTCTTTTGTCATAATATATTCACGAACAAGGTCAGATCGTACAATGTCTTTCCAAGTAAATTCTATTGTTTCAAAGTATGTTGTCTGATCTAGGATGTTAAGAAACTGTATCAAACCATTTTTATCTCTATCTTTTTCAAAATCTGATTGGTAGTAGTCTCCGCAGAATATCAATTTACAGTTTTCACCAACACGTGTGATTACGGAATCTAGTTCATGAAAATTTAAGTTTTGCATCTCATCAATTAATACAACACAATTATCAAATGTAGTACCACGAATAAATGATGTGCTTAGAAATTCTGCTTTCCCTTGTAGAACTAATTTAGAGTATACATCACGAGTGTCTATAATTTCATTACATATATCTGCATATGGTAATGTATAAGGTGATTCCTTTTCTTCCTTTGTACCAGGGAGATAACCTATTTCACGAGTTGGTACAATGGACCGAACTATAATTACTTTATCAATATAATTGTTTTTAGAAAAGAGTGCTTCTAAGGCAAAATACATACCAAGGTAGGTTTTACCAGTACCAGCAGAGCCACTCAATACTAGGTTTGAACCTTCGTCCCAAGCATCTCGAGCTCTCTTCTGGTTATCAGTGAGAGCCTCAAATTCATACATATCAGAAATTTTCATACTTTAATTGTATTACCTCTACCAGAGTGCTTTTTAATCTGCTTTTTTAGATCAGTAAATCCATCGGGCACTTTCATACCACCACTTCTACCTGAAATGATTTTAGGTGTTGCTAGAACCTGTTTTACGTTTGGATCTTCTAGGATTTTTTGCAGGTCTGTCCACTTGCAATTTACTTTCCACTGGACTCCTTCGCTGTTTTTTAGTGTATATTCGGGCATGGGTTTCCTTCCAACTTTGCCAATTTTCTTCTATATTATGTCTACTAGTTATAACCCAATTTTTGGTTAAATCGCTATATGATTGTATATATCTTTTGCCAGAAGGTGATTCCATTAAACGTAACCAGACGCCTGGGTTTTTAGGATCTCCTATAATAACCTCATCAATCTTTTTTAAATCAAGATCAAAACCCAACGCTTTTTTCGAATTTTGAGCAGGAGTTTTCTTCGATGTATTTTTTGATTTTGAAGTTCTTTTTGAGTTTGCCATATATTTCCTTTTCTAAGGCATGTGCCTCGATTTCCCAAGGGCGATCATCATATTCGATTTCTTGAGTGTTGTAGTGTTCCTTTCCCCATGCTACAGCATAAGAACCAGAAAGGCACCTCATCCGACGTTGAGCATATTGAGCAACATGAACAAGTTCGTGACATAGTGTGCTGATAAGAACATTGAATGATTTTTTACCAGAGTAATTTAACTCGATGGTAAAAAATTTAGGAGATGCTGCATCATCTTCAAGACCACAGTTTCCAAGATTGCCAGTTTTCTTATATAGATCCTTTGTTATCTCTATAGTAATATCAAGAGAATTTGCCATGCGCTTTGAAACAAGAGAATCCAAAGCAATAGCAGCAGCCTCTTTAATAAGAGCCTGCTGTTTATAACTGATATGATAACCTTCGATTATCATTTTATTTACCTGCAAACAAGGGTTGCATTTTGTTGAATACAACGTTGAAGGCGTTAACCTCATAGATCCAAGTGTCATAGAACTCATCGTCATCTGCGTACATATCATCAGCATTACCAGATGCATAACGATCCCAATGCTCACTAACATGCTCCATGCCTTTAAGCAAATCGCCGTCTATTTCGATGATACCTTTAGCTTCTTCAAAAGTCATTTCGGACATTAGGTTGCGTGCTGGGATTCTAAACATGATATTCTCCTCATTTGATATATAGAATATACCACAAACAGAGATGTATGTAAACCCCTAAAATGCACTTTTTAAAACTTTTTTCTAAAAAAGGCGTAAGTGTAACATTTATGATACATACATTTTAGGGGTTTACAAAACCAGAAAAGTGTGGTATAATAAAGAGTATAGGTTTGAGGATAGGGATATATGGAATACTTTATTAATGGTACAAGAAGAGGTCTTGGAAAGTATTGGATTAATCGGTACCCTAATGAGTGCGTTGCTACTTTAGATGATTGTGAAGTATTTATTAACAATAAACATGATGGGTATCTACAAGTACATCGTCTATATCAGGCTGCAGAACAAGGTAAGAGAATCATTAACATTGGATCTGCTGGATCTGATTGGACTAAGGGGTATAAAGACAACTTCCGATATGGTCTAGAAAAGAAACAATTGAGAGATGCCAATGATGCTCTATTCTGGCAAAACGTGAACACAACCATTATCAACTTTGGCTATTTCGATACAGAGAGATCTGCACATAAGGATGTTCCAAAGATGAGTCTTGATTATGTCCACGATGTAATTATATGGGTCCTAGATCAGCCCCACCGTATTAAAGAAATTACTGTTACTCCCTAACTTGCTGTTTTGTGTTCTTGCATCTCAAATATCTGATCGTCTAAGAATTTTTGTTTTTTTAGAATTTTATACATACGGTCTGTTCTTCCTTGTTTCTTGTATCTCTCTGCATAATAACCTAATTTTTTTGAGTCTTTTTTCAAACGATCTATTTGGATTGATAGCATATATTTTTTATCCTTAATGGTTAATAGAAATGAAAAAAGGACGGGCCACAAAAGTGACACGCCCCAAAATTAAAAGTATTATCCTTTTTACCTGAGTTTAAGTTCATATAAGACTTGGAAATACCTCCTTTACTAGACTAGATGTGATACCTTTAGCTGGCTGTTCTTTATTAATCATTTTTACAACCAACTTAGCATCCTCAGGGTGGATAGATTCCAAAATCCCTAAGAATATTTTTTCTCTTTTATGTGCTGGCATAGCACCACCTGGACCACCTTTCACAACATATTTTAATTGTTTATGCTGGCGCTTCCAATCTGATGGAGCATTGTGTTCTTCACATGCTGTGTATGGTACCTCGCCTGTGGGTAAGAGAAACTCGATTTGACTTGAGAATGTACCTTTCAGTAAATCCTTCAATGCCCATTCGTCTTTATGTTTCAGTAAAATATCTTTTCTTTCGGCTTTTGTTTTAGCCTTTCCAACAGCTTCAATAATTTCATATATGTATTTCATTAAAAAAATTCCTCAACACTTTGAATCAATAATTTACACCGTTTTCGGATAAGATAGGGAAAGATTTTACCCTTGTTATCCCAACGGTTATTCTGTGAATCAAAAGTATTTATAATTTCAGATCTTGTGGATTCGGGTAAATCGTGTTTTTTATCGGTAAGTGAAACTAATTTCTCGTTACGTAGGTAGTTCCGATATATTGTTTCACCAAGGGCTCTAGGGTCTTCTAGTAAGGCTTCACGCTTTTTCTTGGAAAGAGGTGTCTGCCTTTTGGTTTCATCAATGAATGTGTCATCATCGGATAGCACATTAGGTACTCCATCACCAGGACAACCTTTAAGGATATGTTCCATACGATAACCTTCACCAGAAGGTTCTGCTTTCACAAACTTTTTAGTCACAGGTGAAAACTGTTTCACATTATCATAGACTTGTAGTTGTTTAAAGTCATGGTCACCTGACACAATCATTACAGGTTCATACTTACCAAACTCTTGAGTTTCTTGGCACAGTGTAGCAATAACATCGTCTGCTTCACAACCCCATTGGTGAATAACACGCCAGTGAAAGTTTTCTTCGATTTCCTCACGCACCATATGTATGATACGGAAAACCTCTGTCCAATCAATTGTGGAGTCCTCACGGTTCTTTTTACGTGCTGCCTTATATTCAGGAAACACATCTTTACGCCAGTTACCACCAGCATCTGATGCAATAACCATTTCACCGTAATCTTTAAATTTATTTTTATACATACGGAGTGAATTAAGAATCATGTGCCTAATAAGGTTCTCATCAGGCGCAAGTTTCTGTACAACAAAGTTGCCGATAGCAATAGC
>Ga0315320_10004413_pt1 | contig 11529 bp, 16 predicted proteins | sample M140m21515metaG_FD_203458 | JGI IMG/M metagenome (GOLD analysis project Ga0315320, IMG submission 203458) | Ammonia-oxidizing marine archaeal communities from Monterey Bay, California, United States - M1 40m 21515 | ecosystem: Environmental > Aquatic > Marine > Coastal | place: USA: California...
GTATTTACAAGAATTTTGTGCACCGCGTAATTATAAAGTAGAAGTAGAGCATGATAATTATTATGGCCTGCCTGGTGCCACAGTCGACGTAGATCCCGCAGAGCTTAGTGACTTTATCAACGGATTGTCTATATCCACAAAAGGTAAGCGAATTAATCCTCGTGATTACCAGATAGAAGCAATATGCGAAGGACTACATAGAAAACGCTCCATATTATTAAGTCCTACTGGTTCTGGTAAATCACTTATTATATACGTATTAATGAGATATCTACTAGAGAAGACAAATAAAAAATGCTTGATTATTGTACCTACGACTTCTCTTGTACAACAGATGTATTCTGACTTTGAAGACTATTCGTATTACGATCAAGATTTTGCGGTAGAGAACGAATGCCATAGAATCTATTCTGGTAAACCTAAGATGAATATGAAGGAAAGAATATTTATTTCTACTTGGCAATCTATTTACAAATTACCTGGTTCATGGTTCGAACAGTTTAGTACAGTATTTGGTGACGAATGCCATGGATTTAAATCTAAGTCTCTTACATCTATTATGAATAAATGCCGAGAGGCAGAATATAGATTTGGTACAACCGGTACATTAGATGGTACACAAACACATAGGCTTGTACTAGAAGGTTTATTTGGTAAAGTATATAACGTTACAACTACTAAAAAATTACAAGAGGATAAGACACTAGCGCCTTTACAAATTAATGTGTTACTATTAAAGTATCCTGAAGATGTAAGAAAGTCTTTTGGCAAAAAAGAATATCATGATGAAATAGATTATATTGTTACAAATGAAGCTAGAAATAAGTTTATAAATAATCTTGCATTAGATCAAAACGGTAATACTCTTATATTATTTCAATTCGTAGATAAACATGGAAAGCCGTTATATAATTTAATTAAGTCTAATGCACATGAAAGGCGAAAAGTTTTTTACGTATCAGGTGATGTTGAGACGGCTGATAGGGAAGCAATTCGTAAAATAGTGGAGAAACAAAAAAATGCAATTATCGTTGCCTCATTGGGTACGTTTAGCACTGGGATCAATATTCGTAATTTGCATAATATTATTTTTGCCTCTCCCTCAAAATCTCAAATTAAAGTCTTGCAATCAATTGGAAGAGGACTTAGACAATCGGATGATTCTAGGACTACGAAGCTCTTTGACCTGGCGGACGACCTGCATTGGAAAGGACGTAAGAACTACACGCTAATGCATAGCGCAGAACGAATTAAGATATATTCACGAGAATCTTTTAACTATAAAATATATGAGATCGAGTTTAAACCATGACACATGAAGAAATAATACATCTAAAGTTAACTAGTGGCGAAGAAGTTTTGTGCGAAATCATTCAATGGGATGACGATCATAATGCAACTATTGTAATTAAGAATACATTCGAAATTGTATTTTTACAATCTCCAACAGGTGCCATGAGGCTATGTACCCTAAGGCCGTTTATGGTAGGACAAATAGAAGAAGGATATAGCATTGCACTCAATGCAGATATGATAGTGGCTCAAGCAAATCCTACGAGAGAGATATTAAGTAATTACAGAGAAACACTTGATGAATATTTAAAATTCAACGAGGGTCCAACTGATGAAGAATTAGACGAAATAGAGAAAGAGGAAATAGCCGAGAATGTTTTACCCTTTCCTAAGGTAGATAAAAGTAAATTACACTAGGGTATACCACCCACCTCAAAAAACCTCTTTTTATTATACACCAGTTTTCAGGGTTTGTACACCCCTAAAACGCATTTTTTTTATCTTTTTTTTAAAAAAATAATTGTACATCGCCGTAATAATATAGTATAATATATGTGAAAGGACAACTTATGGCAAGAACTAAACGTCAAAGTATTCACTATGTAAATAACGCAGACTTTTCAACTGCGGTTGTAGAATACGTTAAAGAAGTTAGAATAGCTAAAGCAAACGAAGAGCAGCTTCCTATTGTAACAAATTACATAGCATCATGCTTTTTAAAGATAGCCGAAGGCTTATCTCATAAATCAAACTTTATTCGTTACACATATCGTGAAGAGATGGTAATGGATGCTGTTGAGAATTGCTTGAAGGCAATAGAAAATTATAATTTAGAAACCGCAACAAGAACTGGAAAACCAAATGCATTTGCATATTTTACTCAAATCACGTGGTATGCGTTTCTCCGTCGTATTGCTAAAGAGAAAAAGCAACAAGACATCAAACTCAAATATCTCACTAGTTCGGCCTTAGAAACATTTGTTGAAGTAGAAGGTGATACATTAGCAAACACCGTGGCTCAACAATTTGTTGACTTTCTTAAGGATCGTATAGATAAAGTAAAAGCTACAGATGATGCTGTCAAAGAATTCGTCAAGAAAGAAAAACGCAAAAAGCGTGAGATGAAAGTTGATTCTGATCTAAGTGAATTTTTAAAATGAAGGTAGCAATAATTAATGACACCCATTGTGGCACTCGCAATTCTTCTGACATATTTCTCGATAACGCAGAGAAATTTTACAGTGATGTATTTTTTCCTTATCTTTTGGAAAACAATATTAGCCATATCGTTCACTTGGGTGATTTCTTCGATAATCGTAAATTCATTAATTTCAAGTGTCTTAATAGGATTAGGAATTGCTTTCTTAAACCGTTACGACAACACGGCATTACAATGGATATCATTCGTGGCAATCACGACGTATACTTTAAGAATACTGGTGAACTGAATAGCTTAAAAGAATTACTTGGTCATTATATGAATGAAGTCCATATTATACATGATCCAATTGTTATGGATTATGATGGACTACAAATGGCACTAGTACCATGGATCGATGCTGGCAACGAAGAACGATCTATAAAGTTTATCAAAGAATGTAAAGCCGATATTCTCGCTGGTCACTTTGATATTATTGGTTATGAAATGATGAAAGGCATCAAGTGTGAACATGGTCTTGACAGATCATTATTCAAACGGTTTGAAGCCGTATACTCAGGACATTTCCATACAAAATCAACTCAAGATAATATAACATATCTTGGCAGTCAAATGGAGTTTTTCTGGAATGACGCACACGACAACAAATACTTCCATATTCTGGACACGGGTACGAGAGAGCTTGAAGCTATTAGGAACCCTCATACTTTGCATCACAGGATTAGGTATGATGACACTACTACTGATTATATGGAGTTCGATCTAAGTCAGGTAGATAATAAATTTGTAAAAATAGTTGTAATAAATCGAAAAAATCAGTTTACATTTGATCGATTTGTTGATAGAATACAGAATAGACCAGTACATGATTTAAAGATCCAAGAGACCTTTGATGAATTTATTGGGTCAAACGTTGGAGATGATGAGATCTCCCTTGAAGACACAACAGAATTGTTGAATACTTATATAGATGGAGTAGAAACTGAGCTGAGTAAGGAACGTATCAAGAAGGATGTGTACAACCTTATGACCGAGGCTCAATCTTTAGAAATTGCATGATATTATTTAAGACGTTACGTTATCGTAACTTTTTGTCTACGGGCAATAGTTTTACGACGATAGACTTTATTCGTAGTAAAACCACACTTGTTATCGGTCACAATGGTGCCGGTAAATCTACAATGCTAGATGCTTTGTCATACGCTCTGTTTGGCAAACCTCACCGAAATATTAATAAACCACAACTAGTTAACTCTATTAACAATAAGAATTGTGAAGTAGAAGTTGAGTTTAGTATAGGTCAAAGAGAATACAAAATCATACGTGGAATCAAACCAGGTAAGTTTGAGATCCATGTAGATGGCACGATGATTAACCAATCATCTCATGCCAAAGAGTACCAGAAGATTCTCGAACAAAACATTCTGAAGCTTAATCATAAAAGTTTCCATCAGATTGTTGTGTTGGGATCCTCCTCCTTCATTCCTTTCATGCAGCTCCCTTCGCATCATCGGCGGGATGTTATCGAGGATCTTCTGGACATTAATGTATTCTCTAAAATGAATCAGATCCTAAAAGAAAAGCAAAGCTTATTGAAGGATAATCTTAAGGATGTTGATTACGATTTAGAGTTAGCTAAAGATAAAATTAACTTACAACAGAATTATATTAAAGAAGTTGAAGGTCTTGCTGATACAGAGGTTGAGTCCAAGACCGATGAGATAGATGATGCTCGTACTGAGATAGAAACACTTCAGAGTGATAACACTAAACTTACTCAATACATAGAAAGACGGTCAAGAGGTTTACAAGAAAAGATTAAAGATCGTCATGACAAAAAACAATCTCTATTACAATATAAAGCTGATTTTGATTCTAAGATAAAGACTCTTGTAAAAGAATCTAAGTTTTACGAGAAGCACGATACATGTCCAACATGTGAGCAAGAGATCTCAACAGAACTTAAGAAAGAAAAATTACAAACCGCTAAAGATAAGGCTGCAATATATCAAGATACTCTTATCGATTTGGCTGACGAGGCTGAGGCCGTACAAATAGATCTTACTGATTTAGATAATAGATCGGCTGAGATAAGAGATAAAACATCTTCTGTTGCAAATAATAATAATGTTATAGATAGTTTACAAAAACGTATTAATGTATTATCAAATCAGATCGATAAGATTAAAGGTACTGATGGTGATACAGCAAAGGCAAGAGAAGAATTAGCTAAGTTACAAGAACAACGTGAAGCACACTTTGAAAATAAATTACGCATCAACGAAGATGTAACTTATAATACAGTCATTCTTGAGATGCTAAAAGATACCGGTATTAAGACAAAGATTATTAAACAATACTTACCGGTTATCAATCAACTTACAAATCAGTATTTACAGATTCTAGATTTCTTTGTACATTTTAATCTTGATGAAAGTTTTACTGAAACTATTCGGTCTCGTCATCGTGATAACTTTTCTTATGATTCGTTTTCAGAAGGTGAGAAGCAAAGAATAGATCTGGCTTTATTATTTACTTGGCGTCAGATTGCCAAGATGAAAAATTCAGTAGCTACTAACTTACTCATACTTGATGAGACATTTGATTCGTCACTGGATCACGATGGCGTTGGTAATCTAATGAAAATAATTTATGCGTTTGGCGAAGATACTAATGTCTTTGTTATATCTCATAAAGGCGAAATCCTTGATGATAAGTTTCAATCTAAGATGGAATTTATTAAAGATAAAAACTTCAGCAAGGTAAAATAGTGGTGTACAAACACTCAAAAATATCGTATAATAGTATTCTAAATTGGAGTATATCATGGAACTAAGTGAAAATACCCTGTCGATTCTTAAGAATTATGCAGGTATTAATTCTAATATTGTTTTCAACGAAGGCAATAATATTCAGACTATTTCTGAAGCGAAGAATGTTTTATCAGCAGCAAGTACTGTTGAAGACTTTCCTCAAAACTTCGGGATCTATGACTTAAATGAATTTTTAAATGTCTTAGGTCTTGTTGATGTACCTAATCTATCTTTCGAGAAAGATTATGTACTCATTAGTGATTCATCTGGCCGGTCGAAAGTTAAGTATTTCTTTTCTGATCCGGACATGTTGACATCACCATCTAAAAAGATTGTCATGCCTCAGTGCGAAGTACAATTTACTTTAGATGCTAACACACTGAGTCGTATTAAACGTGCCGCAGCGGCTCTTGGTCATGATGAAGTATCGATTACGCCAGGCAATGGCCATCTCACTTTGTCAGTTGTTGATAGTAAAAATGCTACATCAAATACATTCGCTATCGATATAGCCGGCAATTATCCTGAAGATCCTTTTAACTTTGTTATAAGTATCTCTAATCTCAAGATTATACCAGGTGATTACCACGTGGCAATTTCGTCTAAACTCATCTCAGAGTTTTCTAATAATGAACTAGGCGTATCCTATTGGATTGCTCTAGAAAAATCCTCAACATATGGAGAATAAAATGGCTAAAGCCGAAAATATGGTTTCTGCACCAGCACCAGCTGATACAGCAGCTCCTATAGATCACGATCAGATCTATCAGGTATCAACACAAATGGGTCGTTCTATGATTGCGGTCATTGACGCCGTTGCACAACGTGGTGGATTCCGCGGAGAAGAGTTATCTACAATCGGTCAGTTACGTGATCAGTGTGTAAAAGCTATTTCTCTAGGTGAAAATTACGAGGCGCAAAAATAATTTACAAACCTCCCTTTTTATTATATAATGTATTTGTTGAACGAGGTTTGTAATGTCAGATTTTTTATGGGTCGAAAAGTATCGGCCAAAAACAATTGCGGAGTGTACTCTACCGCAAACACTTAAACAACAGTTCCATGATGTTGTGGCTACCGGTGAATTGCCTAATATGCTTTTCACCGGTACAGCCGGTCTTGGTAAGACAACTGTTGCTAAAGCCCTTTGTAATGAACTAGATCTAGATTATATCTTGATTAACGGTTCTGAAGAAGGCAATATCGATACCTTACGAGGTAAGATAAAACAATTCGCATCGTCGGTTTCATTACAAGGCGGATACAAAGTTGTTATCCTTGATGAAGCTGATTATCTAAATGCACAATCGACTCAGCCTGCTCTTCGTGGATTCATTGAAGAGTTTGCTAATAATTGTCGGTTTATTCTCACTTGTAACTTTAAGAATAAAATCATTGACCCGCTTCATTCTCGTTGTGGTGTCTATGAGTTTAACACAAGCAAGAAAGATTTACCTAAGCTTGCACAAGACTTCTATTCTCGGCTTTTATATATACTAGATAAAGAAGGTATAAAGCACGACGATAAAACACCTGTCGATCTTGTAATGAAATATGCACCTGATTGGAGAAGAGTATTAAATGAAAGCCAAAGACACTCTAGTAGTGGTAACTTGGTTGTTAATAATATCTCTAGTAATTCTACTTCTTTTGGTGAACTAGCTAAGTTTCTTAAAGACAAAGACTTTAAGAATATGCGTCATTGGGTCGTTAATAGTATGGATATAGATGCAACCGCTATCTTTCGTGGAATATATGACTCCATGAATGATTACGTTGTACCTCAATCTATTCCACAACTTGTTTTGATTCTTGCTGATTATCAATATAAAAATGCCTTTGTGGCAGACCATGAACTAAATGTCGTAGCATGTATGACTGAGATCATGGCAAACGTGGAGTTTAAGTAATGAAAGAATTTTTATTAGTTGTCTCAATGTGGGGCAATACAGGTACTGAATGGCAATATATGGGAAATCAATATATAATGCAACAGTTATTTACTAAAGAACAATGCGAGATAATTGCTTCTAAAAAGAATTGGAAGCAAGTTATTAAGAATGAATATTATGCTGTACAATTCGATTGTTTTCATAAGGATCAAAATAAATGAGAAAGATAATAAGTAAAATACCAGAATTTTGTTTAAGCCATTGGTTATTACGTATACCGCTTGCAATTGTATTCTTACAACAAGGATTAAGTAAGTGGCCATTTAATATAGACGATGCTGAATCTTGGGGCTTACCTGCTATAGTATGGTGGTTTGTAGTGTACGGAGAGATTGGTGCCGGCATAGGCTTATTAGTTAGTGGTATTTTAGTTTCTAAAATAGCAGGTGATTATATTTGGGATTTTTGGATTCAAGATGTAGGAGATGCACTAACACGATTCTCGGGTATTACGATATGTTGTATCGCAACTGGAGTTATATGGATTGGTGAACCAACTAGTTTATTAGATGTTATATTGTATGATAACTTACATGTATTTTTATGGGTAGGTGGATTATTCTTTGCATTGAGAGGAAGCAGAACATGAACGAAGGACCTTTTACACAAGCACTTAAAGCAGATAAAACTGATGTATTAAAAGAAGAGTATACTGTATATAGAAAAAAAGACGGTTACGTTATAAAAGAAAGTTATGCTAGAACTCATTACAGAAATGATTTTCATGATACATCTACAGTAGAACCATTGGTAAAAATATAATGCAAAAACTTGTGTTATTTACTAAAGATTCGTGTTACTATTGTCATATGTTAAAAGAAAAACTAGACGAGTGGAACATAGATTATACTGTTCTGCATAACCATCCATTACCTAATAACCACAAAACATATCCACAATTATATTATAGAGACAATGATGTTCAACAAGGTAATTCAGTAGACTTAACAGAAGATGTATTGTGGAACAGAATAAGATCATTAGAATGGACAAGTCAAGACAGTGGGGTTGAAGGTGGATTTTGAATCATTTTGATTATTTAAATAGTATCAATCTAACTAAAAAAGATATTATGATTGATGACGACTGTGAAAAATCATATAACTCGTTTATGGTAAATCGTGGTTTATCTTATTTTCAAGACACTATTATCATTGCTAATGAAATGAATAGACAACATCAGCTTGACAGCAAGCTACAATATCAATTTCTTATAAATATGATCAGGAAACGCAAAAGGTTTTCTAAGTGGGCTAAGGCTCAAAAAGAAAGTGATATTGATGCTGTCAAGGAATATTATGGGTATAGTAATGAGAAAGCCCGTCAAGCCCTGACACTTCTATCGCCTGACCAAATAACAATAATAAAAAACAAGGTGAGTAAAGGTGGAAGAAGAAGATAAAACGGTAATATGGAATCCGACTGATATGTTGGAAATTACCTTAAATGAACCAGATGACTTCCTAAAAGTCCGTGAAACATTAACACGTATTGGTGTAGCTTCACGTAAAGAAAAGAAATTATTTCAATCCTGTCATATTCTACACAAACAAGGCCGATATTTTATCGTGCATTTTAAAGAGCTATTTCTACTTGATAGTAAGAAAGCAAACTTAGAAGAGACAGACATTGAACGTAGGAATACGATAGCGACATTGCTTAGTGATTGGGGACTAGTAACTGTACTAAACGGTACCGATCTTAAATGCGCGCCACTTCGTCAAATAAAAATTATTTCTTATAAAGATAAGAATAATTGGGAATTATTGCCTAAGTATAATATAGGTAATAAATAACGGCTATACCATAAGGGTATAGCTGCAATATATAAATAAGGTTGTGATGCGGAATACTCCGGTCACATTCAATCTTGCTTGATCAAAAGGAGATAACAATGACAGGCTTACACACACTATTTCCCCGTTCCTCATTCGTTGGCTTTGACCATCTATTCAATGAACTTGAATGGACAGCTAAACACGCGAATGATCATTATCCACCTCATAACATTATTAAGACTGGTGAATCAGATTATCTTATAGAATTAGCAATTGCTGGATTCTCACAAGATGAATTATCTGTAGAGGTTAAGGATCGTACATTAACAGTAGCGGGCGATCATAAGTCAAAAGGTCGTGAGTTTATTCATCGTGGTATTTCTACCAAGAAGTTTAAGCGTACGTTCAGGCTGTCTGAGCACGTACAAGTGCACGGAGCAGATATTCAGGATGGTATACTTGCAATTGAACTGAAGTATGTCATTCCAGAAGAAATGCGTCCTCGTAAGATTAATATAGGTCAAAACGAGGAATCATCAAATGACACAACACATACTAGTACTAAGCAATTACTTACGGAATCCGATTGAAGGATTAGTAGGTTTACTAAAAAATTGGAACGCTGGTTACCAACGAAATAAAAAAGTAAGGCAAACAATTAGAGAGCTAAGTGCTCTTTCAACTGCTGAACTTAATGACATTGGAATAGGCCGATGTGATATATACGCCGTAGCAAACGGACATCGCGACCATAAAAGAGCTGCTGAAGTAAACAGCAACTTAGGAGGTTGGGTATGACTGAAGCTATAATGAGATATACATTCGCACCTTTATCTGGTTTTTGGGCATCCTTAAACAGAACAATGTATATCGTTGGTTATTCTAGAGCAGCCGCTGAGTTGTCTCGCCAAGGATACCATGAGCAAGCTAAACAATGCATGCTCGAAGTTTCGAAATTGAAATGAACTGATGGGGCGAAAGCCCCTTCAGCCTATAGGAGAAATAATGAGACTACAGCTACTCGAAGCACTTAAAGCGCACGCAAATGGTCATATATCAAAGCATAAAGCTAACGTAGAAGTTTATATGACAAACCCAGCAGGAGTTGGGGAGCATCCAGACATTATAGAAGCAATTGAACAAGAACTAGATGAAATTGCAAGATATAATGATCAAGTTGAAATGCTAAATAAATATTTTCCACAATAACAAAACGGGGGTGTACAACCCCCTTTTTTCGTGATATAATGGCTCCATACACGGAGGTATCTTTTGTCATTCTATACATCAGTAAATCGTCACATGAATCAAATCCTATATCGTGGATATAATGATTCAGGTGCACCTATTCAATCTAAAGTAAGATTTCAACCAACACTCTATATAAAATCTAATGATGAGTCACCGTTACGTGCACTCGATGGTACGCCCGTATCTCCTATCAAATTTGAGAGTATGAGTGAAGCCAAACAATTTATGAAACGTTATGAAGACATTCATGAGTTTAAAATATACGGTCAAGACCGATGGGCATTTCAGTTCATTGCTGACAAATGGCCGGATGATATTAAATTTAATTCGTCTCATATCAACGTAGTTAACTTCGATATTGAGGTTGCCTCTGATGATGGATTCCCTGAACCAGCCGAAGCATTGCATCCAATTATTTCTATTGCTCTTAAATCTAGTAAGTCTTCCATATATCACGTATGGGGTCTTGGTGATTATGACGTAGAAAAATGCCAGATAGAAATGCATGGTGATCTGATTCAATACAAGAAGTTTGATTCCGAAGAAGCTATGCTAGCCAGCTTTCTAAAGTATTGGTCTGACAATTATCCTGACGTGGTTACCGGTTGGAACTCACGTTACTTTGATTTACCATACTTAATTAACAGATTATATCGTATTGGTTCTGACCAAGCTGTTAAACGTCTCTCACCTTGGAATCTTGTAGATGCCGGTATGATGGAAGGCACATATAAAATTGTTGGTATTGAACAAGCCGATTACCTTGAATTGTTTAAGAAGTTCGGTTATTCCTATGGCGCTCAAGAATCCTACAAACTTGACCATATCGGTTATACGGTACTCGGTGAGAAGAAGTTATCTTATGAGGAACATGGTAGTCTTCATACGCTCTATAAAAACGATCACCAAAAATTTATCGACTATAATATCAAAGATGTTCAACTTGTTCAACGTATCGATGACAAGATGGGTCTTATCAATCTTGCACTTACCGTGGCATATAAAGGCGGTGTTAATTTATCTGATACGTTTGGTACGACGGCTATATGGGATTCAATCATATATCGTGAACTAAACAAAAAGAATATAATCATTCCGCCTAATGAGAAGAAGCATAAGATACCATATCCAGGTGGCTATGTCAAAGAACCGTTCGTCGGTTCTCATGATTGGGTTGTATCGTTCGATCTTAATTCTCTATATCCTAATCTTATTGTACAATACAATATGTCACCTGAAACTATCACATCGGCTCAAGCACCTAATGGCGTACTCGGTTATC
>Ga0315320_10004416_pt1 | contig 11525 bp, 6 predicted proteins | sample M140m21515metaG_FD_203458 | JGI IMG/M metagenome (GOLD analysis project Ga0315320, IMG submission 203458) | Ammonia-oxidizing marine archaeal communities from Monterey Bay, California, United States - M1 40m 21515 | ecosystem: Environmental > Aquatic > Marine > Coastal | place: USA: California...
CTGCTCCTTGGCTCATCCGCGCGCGGGCCACCGTCCACCACGAAGGAGTCGACCTTGACCCCCGTGAGCTCGTAACGGGTCCCCTGATCGTCCATGGGCTGCATGTCCGTGGTGATCAGGACGATGCGCGGTTCACCGGCTCGACGCGGGGGCAGGTTGGTGCGCTGCGCGCCGCTGGTGACCACGCGCTCCCCCTTCAAGAGCGCCGGGCGATCCTCCACCTCGGCGGCCGGGCCGGCGGGGCTCTCGGAGGCACTCGTATCGTTCTCGTCGTCGGCCGAGGGCGGGACAAAGGCGGGGATCGACGTCTCCGTCGGACGCGGCACACTGCGCGTCGTGAGACGATCAGAGTCCGAATTCCGTCGTTCCGACTCCAGGTACCAGAGCAGCGACGCCCCCACGCCGAAGACGAGGGTGAAAGTGATCAGTCGACGCACGACTGGTTCAGATCCCAACCTCGATCAGGTCTTGGACGTCCAACAGGCCCACCGGGCGCCGCTCGGCGTCAATCACAGGGGCGTTGTCGATACGGTTCTCGCGCAGGAGCCGGTGGGCATCCACGGCGAGGTCGCTCGGCTCCAACACCTTGGGCTCACTGGCCATGAACTCGTCAATCGGGCGCTCGAGGTGGCCGAAGTCCCCGCGCTCCAGCAGGCGGCGCAGGTCACCGTCCGTGAAGATCCCGGCCAGGCGGCCGTCGCCATCCACCACCAGGGAGGCGCCCGGGCGTCCCGGGGTCTTGGAGGTCTGAATCAGCGCGTCCGCGACGCTGGTCCCAGCGGTCACCAGCGGCAGGCTCTCGCCCTTCCGCATGACCTCGTCGACCCGCAACAGGCTCCGCCCGAGGCTCCCCCCGGGGTGGAAAATCGCATAGTCACGGGGACCGAAGTCGCGCTCCCCCAGGACGGCCATGGCGAGAGCATCGCCAAGGGCGAGCATCACCGTGGTGCTGGCGGTGGGCGCCAGTTGCATGGGGCAGGCCTCCTCCACACGCCCGATATCGAGCAGGCAGTCGGCGTATCGGCCGAGGGTCGAGTCCGCGCGGCCTGTCAGGCCGATGAGCGGGACTCCGAGCTTGCGGACCGCCCCCATCACCATGTTCACCTCGGCGGTCTCGCCGGAGTTGGACATGGCCAACACAAGGTCTCCCTGCCGGACCCTGCCGAGGTCGCCGTGGAGGGCCTCCGCGGGGTGAAGGAAGAAGGAGGGCGTCCCGGTGCTGGCGAGGGTCGCTGAGATCTTCTGCCCGATCAGGCCGGCCTTGCCCATGCCGGTCACAACGACCTGGCCGTGGCAAGCGAGCACCATGGCCACCGCGGCCCCAAAAGCCCCTCCTGCACCCCCAGAGTCCGCCTCAAGGCGCCCAGCGAGCCTTCCGATCGCCGCAGCTTCCTGTTGGAGCACCTCGGCGCCGCGCGCCGAAGGCGCCCTCTGATCATCGTGGGTCATGCAGCGTTCGGGCGCAGGGCCCGGTACGGCGTCCAGAGTGGAGGCCGCAGACCCGATTCTACGGACGAGACAAGACGTGGAACAAGAACAGGAGGAACCTCGTTGGTGGCTTCGTGTTCACTAAGGACCCCTGGAGGTTGTTCCTCACCGCCGAGAACGGGGGGCGGACCCCCTCCACCGGCCCAGGAAGACTGCGGAGAAGAGACCCCATGATCACCACCCGCCAACCTCTCAGGCCCCCTGCCCTGGTCCAGGCCGTGCGCTACAGCGCCACGCTGCTCGCACTCTCCTCCATCGGGCTGTCCGTCACTCCACTCCAGCAGGACCGCACCCGGGCCTTCGAAGCGATGCTCGCGCGCTTCGACACCAACCTGGATGGGAAGATCGACCGGGGCGAGTATCCGCGCTCCACCCGTCGCTTTCGGCGCGTCGACCGCAACGGGGACGGCTTCCTCTCACTGGACGATCTGAAGCCCGACGATGGGGCGGAGGCCCCCGCGACCCCCGCGACGGAGCAGCGCCCCCCCACCGAGGAGGAGGTCGAGTTCTTCGAGACCCGGGTCCGGCCCGTCCTGGCCGAGGCCTGCTACTCCTGCCACGCCGAGACCTCCCCGCGCATCCGCGCCCGCCTGAAGGTGGACTCCCTCGAGGGGCTCCTCGAGGGCGGGGTGTCCGGTCCAGCGCTGATCCCCGGTGACGTGGACGGCTCGGCACTCATCGAGGCGATCCGCTACGAGGACCTCACCTACGCCATGCCCCCCAGCGGCAAGCTCGACGACGACCAGATCCGCGACCTGGAGCGCTGGGTCGCCATGGGCGCCCCATGGCCCGAGGGGCCTGAGCCCTCGATGACCACGGTCTCCGTGCGCGACTCCGCCGGCGGCGAGTCCCTCGAGCGCGAGATCGACATGGAGGAGGCCCGCGAGTTCTGGTCCTTCCAGCCGGTCACCCGGCCGGAGGCCCCCCGGCTCGACGGCGACCGCTGGTCCTGGACCGAGGTGGACCGCTTCCTGCGCGCCGCCATGGACGAGGAGGGCGTGCGGCCTGTCGGGGACGCCGACCGGCTGACCTGGCTCCGGCGCGTGACCTTCGACCTGACGGGGCTCGCCCCGACGCCGGAGGAGCAGGAGGCCTTCGAGCGCGACCGGTCCTCCGACGCCCACGAGAAGGTCGTCGACCGCCTGCTGGCGTCCACGGCCTTCGGCGAGCGGTTCGGCCGCCACTGGCTGGACGTGGCCCGCTTCGCGGAGTCCAGCGGCATGGAGAGCAACGTCCTCTACCCCCACGCCTGGCGCTACCGCGACTTCGTCGTGGACGCCGTGAACGAGGACATGCCCTTCAACGAGTTCTTGAAGAAGCAGCTCGCCGGGGACCTCCTCGAGGCCTCGAGCCCGGACGAGCGCGCCGAGAACCTCGTGGCCACGGGCTACCTCGCGCTGGGACCCAAGAGTCATAACAGCCGCGACCCCAGGGAGTTCAGCCTGAACGTCGTCGATGAGCAGATCGATGCCATGTCCCAGGGGATGCTCGGGCTCACGGTCTCTTGCGCCCGCTGCCACGACCACAAGTTCGACCCGATCCCCATCGAGGACTACTACGCCCTGGCGGGCATCTTCCTGAGCACGGAGACCCACTTCGGCACCTACCCGGGGCGCGGCAACAACCACACCTCCGAGCTGCTCCCGCTCCCCGACGGGGCGGACCTCCCCAACGGGCCCAGGCTGACCCCGGAGGTCCAACGCACCCTCGAGCGGCTCGTGCAGCGGATCGAGCCCGAACCGGCGCCGCCCATGAGCGGCGGGGGCCGCATGCAGCGCGACCAGATGAGCGCCGACGAGCGCGCCGACGCCCGCCGGGATCGGCTCCAACGCCAGCAGGTGGCCATGGTCGAGGACCTCTTGAGCCGCTTCGATGAGGACGGCCGCGCGCTCGACAGCAACCGCCTCACCATGGGCGCCGCCGATGGCACGACCCGGGACATCGCGGTCCTGCGCCGAGGCGAGCTGAACCAGCCCGGTGAGATCGTGGAGCGCGGCATCCCCGAGGTCTTCGACCACGCCATCGAGGTCGGCGAGGGCAGCGGGCGCCTCGGCCTCGCCAGCTGGGTCGCGTCGGAAGAGAACCCCCTCACCGCCCGGGTCTGGGTCAACCGGATCTGGCTCCACCTCTTCGGCAGCGGCATCGTCCGGACACCGGACAACTTCGGCAGCGGCGGCCAGCGCCCCGACCACCCCGAGCTCCTGGACTGGCTCGCAGCGGAGCTCATGGACTCCGGCTGGTCGACGAAGTCGCTGATCCGCCAGCTCGTCCTCTCCCATGCCTACCGACTCGACAGCGAGCACAGCTCCTCCAACCACCGGGTGGACCCCGATGTGGTGACCCTCTGGCGCATGCCCGATCGACGGCTTGAGGCGGAGGCCATCCGCGACGCCATCCTCCAGGCCGCGGGCCAGCTGGACCGCAGGCGACCGGAGGGGTCCCCGGTGGGCATGATCGAGGGCGTCCTCCGGCGTGAACAGCTCGCCGATCTACTGACCTCGGAGCAGCCCGTCCGGTCGGTGTACCTGCCGAACCTGCGCGGCGCCACGATCGACGCCCTCGGCGTCTTCGACGCGCCGGACGCGGCCACCGTGGAGGGCGACCGAGAGGAGACCAGCGTCGCGACCCAGGCCCTGTTCATGATGAACAACGAGGACGTGCTGCGAGCCTCCGATGCCATGGGCACGCGGCTGCTCGCCTTGGACGGCACAGAGAGGGAGCGCATCAGCCACGCCTACCGGCTCGCCCTGGGGCGCGCCCCCTCCAGCTCCGAGGCCCAGGCCGTCTCTCGCTTTCTCGACCGGTACGAGAAGCTGACCCCCGAGCCGGAGCCCCGGCGCCGCAACCGCCGCAGGAGCCGCGCGAGCGCCACCCCCGCCTCCTCCAAGCTCACGCCCCGGTCCCCGGAGCACGCCGCCTGGGCAGCCTTCGCCCAGTCCCTCTTCCAGACCGCCGAATTCCGGACCCTGTACTGATCCCGACCCGGGCCAGCGCAGACCCAGCAGCACATCCAGCCGCAGGACCTTCACATGAACCCGTTCTCCACCCCGAGCCGGCGCGACGCGTTGCGGATGATGTCCTCTGGATTCGGCATGCTCGCCCTGAACGGCGTCGCCGCCTCCCAGGTCCGCCAGCAGTCCTCAGCCGCCCTGCCCGGGCGGGCGAAGCGGGTCATCTTCCTGTGCATGACCGGCGCCCCGTCCCACGTGGACACGTTCGACCACAAGCCCATGCTCACCAAGCGGGACGGCGCCAGCCTCTCCGGCTTCCGCCGCGGCGCCAAGCTCATGGGCTCGCCCTGGGCGTTCAAGCCCGGGGGGAAGAGCGGGCTGATGATCTCGGAGCTCCTGCCGGAGATCGGCAAGCAGGCCGACCACCTGTGCCTTCTGCACGGGATGCACACGGACGTCCCCGCCCACGCCCAGGCCACCACCAAGCTCCACACCGGCAGCTTCCAGTTTGTGCGGCCCTCCATGGGCGCGTGGACCCTGTACGGCCTCGGGACGGAGAACGAGAACCTCCCCGGCTTCGTGACCCTGAATCCCCCCCGCAATCAGGGGGGCGCCCAGAACTACGGGAGTTCCTTCCTCCCCGCCACGTTCCAGGGCATGCCGATCAAGGTCAGCGGCGGCCAGCGCGGCCGGCAGACCCAGGACCCTGTGGCGGACATCCGCAACCCCCGCCAATCGGACGAGCAGCAGCGCGCCCAACTAGACCTGCTGCGCAAGCTGAACGAGACCAACGCGCGGCGACGCAAGGGCAGCGATGACATCGACGCGGTGATCCAGTCGTATGAGCTCGCCTTCCGTATGCAGAGCGAGCTGCCCGAGCTCCTGGACATCTCCAAGGAGAAGAAGAAGACCCTCGAGGCCTACGGCATCGGGGAGGCCGAGACCGACGCCTTCGGCCGCCAGTGCCTCATCGCCCGCCACCTCGCGGAGGCCGGCGTGCGCTTCATCGAGGTGGGCATGGGGGGCTGGGACCACCACCGGAACCTGCGGGAGGACCTGCCCGCCAAGTGCCGCGAGATCGACAAGCCCATCGCCGCCCTGCTCGCGGACCTCGCCCGCTCGGGGATGCTCGAGGAGACGCTCGTGGTCTGGAGCGGTGAGTTCGGTCGGACGCCCTACGCCCAGAACGGCGACGGCCGGGACCACAACAACCGCGGCTTCACCTCCTGGATGGCCGGCGGTGGCGTGAAGGGCGGCTTCTCCCACGGCGCCACCGACGAGAACGGTATCGAGGCCGTGGAGGGGCGCCTCTCCATCCACGACTGGCACGCCACGATCCTCCACGTCATGGGCCTCGACCACGAGGCGCTCACCTACCCCTACGCGGGTCGCGACTTCCGCCTGACGGACGTGCATGGAGAGGTGGCGAGGGACATCCTCGCCTGACCCTCCACGCGCCCCGGCAGCGTCCGGTCCAAGGGCAGCCCCGGCGCAGCGACGCGGCGGGGCAACAGAATCGCTGGCCCCCATGGGGCGGCCCCTCGTGGCCCGTCTTCACGGGTCCACCGAGGGAGCTCACACGCCCGCGACCCGCCGGCCGCGGGTCGCAGTGAGCGCCCATGACCCGGCCTCGCCGCTCTGCCTGGGCGCTCGATCCGGACCCGGTAGGGGCCGCACCGGGCTCAGCCTTTCCCGGGCACCTTGAAGCCGGCTCGGTAGGTGCCGCGCATCAACGCCGTGGCCTCGTCGTCGCCCACGTAGCGCTGCTCCTCGCGGTCCACGGCGAGCACGCGACCAAAGGTCGGGCGGTGCTCGTCGAGGTCCACACCGTTGGCATCCAGGTGAGCCGCGAACCGTCGCGCCGCGTCCTGGGCCTCGGGGTTGCCGCCGAGGGTGCGCTCGATGGAGCCCATCGAGTCCTCGCACCCGAGCATGTAGGAGTCGTTGGCGAGGTGGCAGTACGCCGCCGAGATGTGCCCCTCGGTCACGTTGGCGTTCAGCACCTCAGGGTCGCGCTTGCGGACCGCCTCGATGAAGTTGGCGAAGTGGTCGCCGCCCCCTTCCCAGCGGCGGATCTCCTCGCCCTTGCGGTCGTAGGCGATAGCGCGTCCGTAGTTGGAGCTGATGGCGAGGCGGCCGTCCTCGGCGTGGAGCAGGGAGCCAATGGTGAGCCCGTACTCCCGGTCCATGCTGCCGCCCCACTTGCCGTTGGTCCGGGCCTCGAGGTCCCTGGGGAGCCCGCGGACCTCGAAGATCATGGGGGCCGGCTCGAGGTCGTAGAAGGCGAACATGGTGTTCGGCGTGGTGCCGTCATCCTCGTAGCCGAAGCGCCCGCCCACGGCGACCGCACGGCGGGGGAGCGCGCTGACCCCCAGCATGCGCCGGCACAGGTCCACCTGGTGCACGCCCTGGTTCCCGAAGTCGCCGTTGCCGAAGGGGAACTGCCAGTGCCAGTCGTAATGGTACTGCTCCCGCTCGACCGACCCGGCCTCCCGGGGTCCTGACCACAGGTCGTGGTTGACGCCCGCAGGCGGCGACTTCGGCCCGTCGATGAGACCGATGCTCTTGCGCGGCTTGTAGCAGAGCCCCTGGGCGTAGCGGGGCGCCCCGATGCCGCCGGCGTCGAGCCAGGCGATGGACTCCTGTACGGCCCGGTGGGAGCGGCTCTGCATGCCGGACTGGACGATCCGGCCCGTGCGCTCGGCCACCTCGACCATGCGGCGCCCCTCCCAGATGTTGTGGCTGATGGGCTTCTCCACGTAGACGTCCTTGCCCGCCTCGCAGGCCCAGATGGTGTGCAGGGCGTGGAGGTGGTTCGGCGTGGCTAGGGAGACCGCGTCGATGTCATCCCGGGCGAGCAGGTCGCGGACATCCTCGAACACCGCCACCCTTCGGTCCCCCTTGCTCACCCCGGGTTCGAGCTCGGCGGCGCGCCGCTCGAGGACCCCGGCGTCCACGTCACACAGCGCCACAACCTCCACCCCGTCGAGCCGGGAATAGCCCTGGATGTGATTGCCTCCACGGCCACGGAGGCCGACGACCCCGACCCGGATGACGCCCTCCTGGGAGCGTCCACCGAGGGCCAGTGCCGGGGCCGCGACGAGGCCAGCGGCGGCGGCCGTGGTACCGCGGAGGACCTCGCGGCGGAGGAGTTGTTTCTCGGAGGGATTCATGATGTTCAGCGGGTGGCGGGGTGCGAGGGGATCAGTCCAGGGGCTCGATGGAGCCCTCGAAGTCGATGGCGATGACGCTGACGGCGGGGTCAGGTGCGGCCCCGGTGAGCTGTAGCTCGACGCCGTCTGCGGTCGCGCGGACCGCCACAGGGTCGCCGGGGCGAGCCAGCAAGGTCGCGGCGGTGGGCTTCATCCGGGCTCCCTTGAGCGTCACGAGGCCGCTCTCGGGCCAGCGGTAGACGTGGGCAAACAGCCGGCGGCGCTCAGGGTTCCAGGTGGTGCGCCCGAAGTCCTGTGCTCCGAAGGGGCTCTTGGAGGCGCCGTAGATGGACTCGCCGTTCACGCCGAGCCAGCGCCCCATGGCCTCAAGCCGCTCCACCTCGAAGGCCGCCAGGGTGCCATCCGCCTTCGGACCGAGGTTGAACTCGATGTTGCCGTTGTCCGACACCACATCCACCACCATCTGCACAGTCTGCGCCGTGGTCAGGATGTTGTCCTCATGCTCGTTGCGGTTGTACCCGTAGCTGTTGCCGAAGCCTCGCCACATGGCCCAGGGCTTGGTGCGGTCGATGTCCGCGTGGTACTCGACGTGGTAGAAATCTCCGTACACCCCGCGGGTGTCCGAGACCCCCTCCTTGGCCTGGCCAAAGCGGTCGTTGACCGCCACCTGCTGGCCGCGCTCCGCGGCCTGGTTGTAGTAGTAGGCGATGATCTGGCGGCCGCGCCAGTGGGGGTAGCCGTGCTCCCACTCCCCGTCGAAGCAGAGGCTGTCGGGGTGGTAGCGGTCGATGAGCTCCTTGATCTGCGGGATCATGAAGTCGTCCACGTACTCGGCGGGGTCACCGTCGAGGTCGCGGTCCTCCAGGGGCTGAAACCCCTTGTAGGGCGCCGGCCCGGACCTCCCCGTGTAGGCCGGGTTGAACCACTCGTAGAAGGAGTAGTAGAGGCCCACCCGAATCCCCCGCTTGCGCGCGGCTGTGACCAGCTCACCGTAGAGGTCCCGCCGCGGTCCGCAGTCCACCGCGTCACGGCCGGTGTAGGCGCTGTCGAAGAGGCAGAAGCCGTCGTGGTGCTTGGCGGTGATGAAGAAGTACTTCGCCCCCGCTCGCTCGAAGAGCTCCATCCAGGCGTCCGCGTCGAAGTCGGCCGCGTCAAAGGCCTCCACCTTTCCCGTCTCGAGGTTCGTCGTGCCGTCAATGAAGGCGTCATAGGGCACCCCGCCGTAGACGCGGCCGTGGTGCGCCTTGACCGCCTCGTTGGACTGCATCCACTGCCAGTACCACTCCGCGTAGGCGACGCCGTAGGGCGAGTCCTTCCGCGGGGTCCAGCCCGGAACCGCGTAGGGACCCCAGTGGGCGCTGATCCCCACCTTGGAGTCCGCGAACCAGCGCGGCAGTGGGTGCTGGACGAGCGAAGCCCACGAGGGCGCAAACGGCCCTTGCCGGATGACCGGCGCGAGCATCGGGTGCAAGCGATCGATGGCCGGGTCCTCGGTCGGGACCTCGGTGGAGGTCTCGGGGGCCGGGTCTTGGTCGCCCGGCTCCGAGGCGCCGCCCCCGGCGAGGAGGGGGGATCCCCACCACCCCACGAAGAGCGTTGCTGCGATGGCGAGGCGGGCGGTGCAGTGGACGGCGTTCTTCATGACAGGCAGGTCCCCATGGGTGGAGGTACCACCCTACCCGCCCACGAGAAGTACTCTGGTCTGGAGCAGCGACTCGCCTCGAATGCAAAGCACTGATGGGCCGCCATCCATCCGCAACGCTTCGGGAGAGGGGCGAGCGTCGGTGCTATCCTCTCGCCCCAGCCTCCGCCCTGGCGGCGGAAAGTCTCCATGTGCCCAGCCTCCCCCGAGCCCACAAGCCCCACCGGGGCCCCGCTCCTGGCACGCCCGCCCTGGAGACTGATCGCGACCATCGCCCTGGCCGGTGTGGCGCTACGGGGTCTCCTACTGTGGCTCGTCCTCCCGCTGGATATCCAGTCTGACGAGGCCAACTACCTCTACCTGGCGCTGGCGAACGAGCGCTTCGGGATCTACCTCGACCAGCATCGCTACTACTGGCCTCCTGGCTACACGTGGTTGATGACGAAGTCGATCCACGCCTTCGGGATCGACGGCCTGAACGTGCTCCGAGCCTTCCAGGTTGCGCTCTCCAGCGTGATCGGCGTGACCACGATGCTCTTCGCGTGGCGCCTCTTCTCCAGCCGCGCCGCCGTCGTGGCGGGGGTCCTATGGGCCGTGAACCTCCCCCTCGGCGCGTTCACCCACCTCCTCTGGACCGAGACCGTCTTCCTGGCGCTCCTCCTGCCCGCGCTCTGGCACCTCCTCGCCGCACTCGACCGCGCCGACGCAGGTGAAGACCGTGAGGCCACACGGCGCCTGCTCCTCTGCGGCGCTCTCTTCGGGCTCGCCCTCTACATCAAGGAGTACGTGCTCTTCCTCGTCCCCGTCCTCGGGGTGGTCATCGCCGTTCGCTCCCGCGACACAGGGCTGGTCGAGTCCTTGCGGCGGGCGTCATTGCCCATCCTCACCGTGGCGGTCGTGTCCCTCCCTTGGACCCTCCGAAACCACGAGGTCTACGGGCGCACCGTGATCGGCGGTGCGACCTTGGGCGAGAACGTCTTTATCGGGCTCAATGCGCGCTCGATGAACTTCGACGTCCTGCCCCTTCGAAAGCGCCGCGCGGACCTTGGGCTCCCGCAGATCGAGACCCTGGCGAGGGCCTCCTTCACGGAGGTCCCCGCTGGTTGGGACCCGATCGACCGGGATGGCAACGGAGCGGTTGAGGTACGGGACGCGGGTTGGGACCGCGAGTCGGAGGCCATTCACGCCATCGATCGCCACCCAGCCCAGCTTCGGCAGGGCCTCTCCTTCGCCGCAGAACACCCCGCCTGGACCGTGCGCACACGACTCAAGAAGTGGAGCGAGCTCGTCACACCGCTCTCGTTCTTCACTCGCCACCAGGCCATGGCGATGTACCCCGAGGGAGGCGCGGTGGCCGGGGTCCTCCGCGGTCCGCTGGTGCTGCTGGCCCTGCTCATGTCCTCGCTGACCATGACCCTGGGCGCCGCGGGCTTCTTCCTCACCCTCCGGGGTGGCCCGGGCCGCACGGTCTTCTCCGTGCTCATCGGGTACGTCGCCCTGACCTCCCTGCTCGTGGCGATGTCGCGCTTCCGCGTCCCCCTTGAGCCCATCCTCATCACCCTCACCGCCGGGTTCCTCGCCCACGGGCTCCAGGTTCGATCGCGGCCCAGGCTGGCGGGCCTCGCGGCGACGCTGCTCGTCCTCTGCGGCCTCTGGTGGATCTCGTGGCCTGAGACTGTCGCCGCCGCCCAGATGGCCCTCGGGGTGACCCCATGACGCCCCGCAGCTGGCAACCCCACCTCATCCTCGTCGGCCTCGCCCTGGGGATGGTCCTCGTTGCGCGCGTGAAGCACACATCCACCGAGGAGGCGATCCAGACGGCCTTTGACGACACGGCCTCCACCGATGATCGCCTCTGGGCCGCGCACCTCGCCGCGAACCGCGCGACCGAGCGCGACCCGCGTCTCGGCGACGCGCTCGTGAGGGCCTTCCTCGCCGACGAGGACGAGCGCCTGCGGGAGGGCGCCCTCACCATCGACCTGTGCCGCCACGCCGTTCATCCCCCCGGCGCACGCCCGGACGCAGCCCCGCCGCTCCAGAGCGCCTATGTGTACTCCGCCTCCGGAGGTGGCGAGTACACCCCCCACCGAGTCCGCTCCTACGTCCTCTTCCGCCGCAAGGTCGGCGGCTCGTCCGTTGGCGGAATCCGCCGCATGGCGCTGCCCGAGGCACGTTGGTTCCTCGACAGCCTCCGTGGCAAGCCCCTGCCCTCGCGCCAGAAGATCGAGCGGTACCTGGTCGATCGCTCCCGCGAACCCGTCAACCTCCGGC
>Ga0315320_10004421_pt1 | contig 11520 bp, 10 predicted proteins | sample M140m21515metaG_FD_203458 | JGI IMG/M metagenome (GOLD analysis project Ga0315320, IMG submission 203458) | Ammonia-oxidizing marine archaeal communities from Monterey Bay, California, United States - M1 40m 21515 | ecosystem: Environmental > Aquatic > Marine > Coastal | place: USA: California...
GCTGATAGTTTAGATGGATCAATCGAGCCTGTAACTGAAACTCAAACTGATGATCAAAGAGAATTTGCAGTATCAGAAGATGATTTAGAAGAAGGTAAACTTCCAGCAGGTCTTAAAGCATACCAAGATAAAAAGAAAGGTAAAAAAGACGATAAAGATGTTGATGAAGCATGTGGAGACATGAAAGAAGAGAAACTTGACGAATGGGCTAACGATGCTGGTAAAGATGGCATGGAAACTTCGTTTGAGCAAGACATTGACTTTATGACTAAAGTTATCTCTGGTGGACTTAACAAACAGAAATCAACAGGTCAAACAACTATTCCAGTTGTTGCTGGTCAAGATGACAGAATGGGATATAACGGTGCTGACTTAGTTAAAGAAGGCAGTGTTTTATCATCATCTGGTTTTGCAACTATGTTGAACAAACTTGACAGCCTATCTGAAAAATAATAACTACGAAGTTTTTACTTTTATAATACCCGGCAATGTCGGGTATTTTTTTGGATAACGAAGAATATCTCCAAACGATAAATACTACTATTAGGAAAGAATTGTTATGTCACAAAGAAATATAGATTTCGGAGCATTCCCAGACGATCCCAATGCAGATGCTATCCGCTCGGCATTTGAGAAAGTTCAGTTAAATTTTACAGAAGTATTTGCTGGTCTGGGTGATCAAGCAGTAATCTCGGTTAACAAAACTGCAGGGTCTGGAATTCAAGTAAATCAACCTACAGGCAACGTAGTTATTTCTGCAAACATTGCCAACTGGACTGTTAGATCATCTACATTAGATTTAGGGATAAGCAATCCAGGAACACTATCAGTTGCAAAAATAGAAAACACAAGTCAATCTCTTTACATTGATCTGCCTCCTACTGCGGTTTATGCGGCAGGTGACTTCGGTTATATCTTAGCAAACACATCATCAGGCAATGGCAACATAGATGGCAATAACATAACATTAACTAACAATGTAGTAGCAGGAAATGTCTATGCTAATACAGGTATTATTGGTGCCACTACATTAACAGGTACTCTAAGTACAGCCGCTCAAACAAATATTACATCAGTAGGTACTCTATCTGGACTTACTGTAACTGCACCCATCACTGGTAGTGTAACTGGTTCAGCCGCAACAGCAGGCACAGTAACAACAGCCGCTCAACCAAACATCACATCAGTAGGAACGTTATCAGCATTAGGTGTTAACGGAATTGTAACAGCACAATCAGTTACAGCAAACACAGGATTATTTACAGGTGATGGTGGTGGCTTATCAAATATTGCAGGTGCTAATGTAGGCTTAGTAGCAAATGCAACGTATGCAGTATCAGCAGGCAGTACACCATTAGCAGGAACAGTTACAACAGCGGCACAGCCAAATATCACAAGTGTCGGCACATTATCAGCATTATCTGTAACAGGTAATGTGTCTGCAGGCAATGTGTCTGGCACAGGTGGTGTCTTCACATATGTATCAGGCGACGGTGCTAACTTAGCCGCAATTACAGGAGCAAATGTCTCGGGCGTTGTAGCAAATGCTACACATGCAGTATCATCAGATAGTGCTAATGCAGTTGCAGGTCCTAATGTAACTGGACAAGTAAATTTCGCTGTAACTGCTAATGCAGTAGCGGGAGCAAATGTCTCAGGTGAAGTTACTAATGCCGCTATAGCAAACTCAGTTGCTGGTGCAAACGTATCTGGCGAAGTTGGATTCTCAGTAGTAGCAAATTCAGTTGCTGGCGCTAATGTATCAGGTACTGTAGCAAATGCAACATATGCTGTATCAGCAGGTACAGTAGAAACTGGCGCACAACCAAACATAACATCAACAGGCACTCTAACATCATTAAATGTTACAGGAAATGTCGATGCTGGAAACTTAACTACAACTGGTCTTATTACTGGTGATGGTGGTGGTTTATCTAACATCTCTGTATCAGCAGGTGCCGCTATTACAAACGGCACAAGTAATGCAATAGTGGATACTAACGGACCATTCAGAGTTTCAATCAATGGTTCAGCAAACGTAGTACAAGTTAAAGATTCAGGAACAAACATGGAAGTTGCAGGCTCAATGTCTGTATCAGGTGGATTCGATAATAACATCGATTTCAATAGTACTTCTAACTTAGGACCTGAAAGTAATGTAACAATTACAGGTGGAGTTGCAAACGCATTCTTAAGAACAGACGGTGCAGGTGTGTTGTCATGGTCAACAGCAGTAACTGCGGCGCCTGGTGCAAATACTCAGGTCATATTCAATGACGGTTCAGGCTTGTATGCTGGTAATACAGGATTTACATTCACCAAAACAACAGGTACTTTTACTGCACCAGTTATAAGTGGACCATTATCAACTGCGGCACAACCAAACATTACAAGTGTTGGTACGTTAACTTCATTAATCTTAGGTGGAACTTTAAACACTAACTCAGATATAATTACTAACGCAGGTAATATTGAAATATCAGCAGGTACAGGAACATTTAAAGGTGACGGTTCAGGATTATCTAGTATTACTGGAGCAAATGTAAGTGAAGTTCCTTTAGCAACAACAGCAACAACAGCAGTAACAGCAAACGCAGTAGCAGGAGCAAATGTCTCAGGTCAAGTATCATTCGCGGCAACAGCAAATGCTGTAGCAGGTGGTAATGTATCTGGCGAAGTCGGATTTGCGGCAGTTGCAAATAGCGTATCTGGAAGCAACGTAGTTGGTGCAGTATCGTCTGCAACAACAGCAACAACAGCACAGACTGTAACAACACCTGCACAAGGAAACATCACATCAGTTGGTACTTTAACTGGGTTAGATGTTAATGGATTAATTACAGCAGTTAACATCACAGCAAACACTGGTTTAATATCTGGTGATGGTGGTGGTTTATCTAATATAGTAGGATCTAATGTTTCTGGTGCTGTATCAAGTGCGACAGTTGCAACTAGTGCAACGACTGCTGGTACAGTAACAACAGCCGCACAACCTAATATTACTTCAGTAGGATCTTTAACTTCACTGACAGTAACTGGTAACGTTTCTGTAGGTAATATCTCTGCTACACGTGGTACATTTACATCTGTGTCAGGCGATGGTGCCAACTTAACTAATATAACTGGTTCAAATGTAGGTGGGCAAGTAGGATTTGCGGCAATAGCAAACAATGTAGCAGGTGGTAATGTTACTGGCGTAGTAGCAAACTCAACATATGCCGCATCAGCAGGTAGTGCTCCACTAGCAGGCACGGTAACAACTGCCGCACAACCAAATATAACATCAGTCAGTTCGTTTCTATTCCATTCATCTAGTGACTCTGTAAGTGCTTCAGGTAGTTCACAGGGCGATGCGTTTACATTAACAACTGAAATTAACAGAGTAACGTCAGCATCAGCATCTAATGGTATTAAATTACCAGTTGCTCAAGGTGGATTAGTAGTATTCATAATCAATACTGTATCTAACTCATTCAAAGTATATCCGAACACTAGTGATGAAATAAATTCATTAGGTACTAACAATGCATTCACGCATCCAGAGGGTGCAACATTACAATATATTTGTACAAACTCTGCAAATTGGTATACTGTTGGCGCAACATATGCATAATGTTTTGCATCTTTAAGAAGGGTAAGAAACAAATGAGATTATCAAAGAATTTTACACTAACAGAGTTTGAAAAAAGTCAAACTGCTATACGTCAAGGCTTAGACAACTCTATGCCTGAAGAGCATTTAGAAAATGCAAAAGCATTGTGTGAAAACGTATTACAAAAAGTCAGAGATCATTTTGGACCTGTCATTATTAATAGTGGATATCGTGGGGAAGCACTTAATAAAGCAGTAGGCGGAAGTTCTAAGTCACAACATTGTAAAGGTCAAGCGGCAGACATAGAAATACATAGTGTATCTAATTATGATCTTGCAAAATGGATTGAAAAGAATACAGACTTTGATCAAGTAATTTTAGAATTTTATACTCCGGGAGTACCAGACTCTGGCTGGGTGCATGTAACTTATAATATAGAAGGTAATAGAGGCAAATCATTGACAGCATCTAAAGTTGATGGTAGAACGCATTACTCTTTAGGTCTTAACAAATGAGTCATCATCCAACTTGGGTAACTCCCAAAGGATCAATAGGTGCATATCCTTCATTGATTCCTTTATCTTTCACATTCTCAGCAACTCCTGATGATGTGTCAGATACATTATCTTATGTAGTGTTAAGTGGCTCGTTGCCTTCAGGATTGACACTAAACAGTACTACTGGTATCTTATCAGGCACACCAGGAAGCGTTGGTGTCGATACTGTATATAACTTTGCTGTAAGAGCATCAGAAGTAAGTAATGCTACTGAAATAGCAGATAGAGCATTTAGCATAGAGATCAGCGGCGTTGCTACTCCTACATTTACTACTCCTACGGGAACAATACTTAATACTAATGACAGTGTTTGGCGAGAATTACAAGTAGAATATGACAATCCGATCTCTACTAACGAAATAACAATTAGATTAGCACAAGGTAAACTTCCTCCTGGCTTAGAAATAAATGAAAAAGGTTTAATCAGAGGATATCCAGAAGCTCCTATCATTAATATTAATTACTCTACTGTATCTACAACTGCGGTATCTGTGTCATCTAATGTGATAGAAGTACTAAGTACTGATGAATTCGTCATAGATAGACCTGTTGTGTTTTCAGGATCGTTATTTGGTGGATTAGTATCTAATACTACTTACTTTGTACATTCAATAATAAATTCAACAACGTTTACTGTTTCTTTGACACGTGGCGGAACAATTCTTAGTCTGACTGATGGCACTGGTATTATGACAACTACCTTGCCACAAATTCAAATAGGTGAGCCAACTGTACAAACATTTAGTTTCACACTAGAACTATTATCTGCTTTAGGAAACAACTTACAATCATATTTAATTATTGTAGCAAATCAAAATGCACCAACAAATGTAGGAGGTCCTGGATTTCCTGCTAATACAAGAGTTCCCACAATCTACAATACAAGACCATCAACATTTAATGTAGGTGTCAATGATCCTACTAATTATGGATACTATGTATTCCCTAACAATGATCTAAATCTCACTTATTCACCAAGCGAATCTGCTCTCATGGGACAGTTTCAAAGTGGAGAATACTTTTCATGGAAAATGTTAGGACATGACTTCGATGGCGATGCATTAACATATCAATTCGCAAACTTACCTTTAGGTTTAGTCGGCGATGCTACAACTGGTTGGATAACAGGAACTCCAGTCATTGCAGAAAACAGTATTAATAATTATAGTTTTTCTGTGAGTGTTAGAAAGACAAACTTTACTAATGTTTCTAGTGCTGTCTTTAATTTCCAAATGACTATTGCTAATGACATCAATGGTATTATTACTTGGATTACGCCTAGTGATCTTGGTAAAATGAATAATAGTGAAACATCAATCTTAGCAGTTGAAGCAACATCTGACGTAGCATTATCTTATAGAGTAACTAATGGAAAACTACCTCCAAACTTAACAGTACTTGCAGATGGCGGAATTTCAGGCACAGTTGCATATCAACCTACAGATGAATTATTAGAATTAGATGATCAAACTACATTCACTTTTACTATAGAAGCATACTCTCCGTTATATCCTGTTGTATTTTCTCCAAGAGAATTTACATTAGTAATTGATCAGGAATTCGATCAACCAACAGACACATTATACATTAAATGTGCTCCTTCACTTGAAGATAGAGCAATTATCAAGCAGTTATTAACTAGCACTACAATTTTTCCTACAGCCGACTTGTATAGAGTAGAAGATTCTAATTTTGGTAAATCATCTAGTATAGTATATGAACATGCATATGGAATTTATGCTAGTGACTTTGATGAATATGTTGCGGCTATTACTAAAAATCATTATTGGAGATATATTACTTTAGGAGAATTAAAAACAGCAGTTGCAAAAAATGCGGCAGGCACAGTAGTATATGAAGTTGTATATTCAGAAGTACAAGACAACTTAGTTAATCCTAAAGGCAAAAGTGTTAGTGAAGGCATTTTATGGCCAAGAGATATTCCATTAAACAAAGGCCCATGGTATACAAGTGAGATGGATATATACACAAGTTACATAGATAACGATGCTGACGGTAATCCACAATATTATACAGCCTTAACTCCAGGATTTGCTCAAGCATTATATCCAAACAGTTTACCAAATATGAGATCAAGGGTTGGTCAAAATTTAGGACAAGAATTCGACTTTAGATTACTTCCTGAATGGATGACGAGTCAACAAGCAAATGGTTCAACACTAGGGTATACTCCTGCTTGGGTTCTTGCATATTGCAAGCCAGGAACTGCTGACACAATTAAAAATAATATCGAAACATTATGGTTAGATCCTCTAGGGAAACCTTATACATTAAATCAAATTAATTTTGAGTTAGATAGAATAACAGTAGACAAATCTCTAACATATGACTATGATAACAACACTATTCCTCCTGCATGGACAGGGCTACCTAGTGCGTCTCCACCGCTTGATCCAGTTGAGAGAGATAATTTTCATGTGTTATTCCCTAGAAAAACAATATTGCCTGATGAAGGAAATGTATCCGGCTAATTTACGTTGATAAATACTATATTAAGAGAACAAACAAATTATGAGTACAATTAATACAAACGGAATCAATGTCGATTATCCTGTCCCAGGAGAAAATAACTCCACTCAAGGATTTAGAGATAATTTCACATCTATCAAAAACAATTTAAATACTGCAAGTACTGAGATTACAGAACTGCAAGACAAAGCCGTACTCAAACAAGGTTTAACTGGTGTTGCTATTGACAATAATATGGCTAACACACTGATCAGTAATGCGGCTGTGCGAGGCTTTAGATCGACTACATATAATTTAGGTAATGCGATATCTGGGTCAGTTGTTGTAGATGCTACTTTAGGTGATGTACAAACTGGTACTATTACAGGCAACACTACATTACAAGTAGCTGGTTGGGCACCTTCTGGAACTAAAAGTGAAATCACATTAGATTTAACAATTGGAAATTCAGATGCATATATTACTTTTCCTGGTACTATTAATGCTAGTGGCAATATCGTAGAAAACAATGCACTTAATGCTGGAAACTTAACGATTGCAAAAGCGCCTTATAATGTTACTAACTTACAATACAAACTTACAACTACAAACTGTGGTAACACAGTTACAATAGAACCTATTAATAGGGGTTATCAAACATCACAGGTTGAAGTTAGACAAGCAATGACACCAACAGGCTACGTAGGTGATAGAAACGGAGATATTGCTCTTACTCCTGTCGTAGAACCTATCACAGTGACTGCTACAACAATTACAACGAATGTTTTCACTACTGATTCTACAGAAGGATTCTATATAGGCATGCCAATTGAATTCACTGGACAAGGTGGAGAAGCGATTTTTGGTGGGCCAGTTGCAGGAACAACATACTATGTTTCGACTATTACAACAGACACTAGTTTTGTAGTTACAACTGATGCCGCACTTACTACACCTTTAACACTCTCAACTGCTACAGGCACTATGCAGGCATCACCTATAGGTTATACATATCTTTGTGTAGGAACTTATGACAGTAATGTAACAGCAGGAAATCTGGAAACAGTTGCTAGTAATGTGATTACATTTTCAGGTGCTTTGGCACCAGTTGCAAACTCTTTCTGTCCAAATCAACCAATAATTTTTTCAGGTGCCAATGTTACTAATGCTAATTTAGAAGAAAATGCAACATACTATGTTAAAACTGCTCCCTCAACAACTACTATAACACTTAGCAAATCTCGTGTTGCTGGTGGTGTTGCAGGTCCTGAAGTAGAATTAACAGATGTATCTGACTCAGCATTGCTCAGTGGCACAGTTGCAACAATATACGTGCAAGGGCACGATATTTGGAAACGGATACCATTAGAATCGTTCTAAGGAGGTATTGATGGAACATCCTTTTATCAATAAAAGTGACTTATCTAACAAAAGCCTAGAAGAACTACAAGAAACACTTTCAAGTTTAACTACTAAAATTAACTTTGCTATGGCTTCTGGTAACCAGCCTCTACTCAATCAATTAAGAATGGCAGTTACTAGTTATCAAGCACAACATAAGAAAAAACTAGATGAAGTTTTTGCAAAGCAAGACTTAGGTAATAATATTCATGTTGACGGAGACAAAAAGTGACTCAACGAATAGAAAAAGATTTTCTGTTTGATACCGCTATTCATTTTGAAGATGGTTTTTACATCAATCAATACCAAATAACATTATCGATGTTAGTTAATACTGATGTCATTAAAGAACATAATATTGCATTAGAACGTATTCATTACTTTATCTCACATAGAATTCAAAGTGGTCTGTTTATAGAAGAGAGTGAGACTAAAGCAATACAGAAATACAAAGCCGCCGGTATCAATATTTGTACATTGCCTGACGAACCACATGATCAGATAATTTCTATGGTATTACTAACTAAATTCAATGCAATAACTGAAAACAAACTCATAGTAACAGATTTAATTTTAGGATCAACATTCAGTGAAGGAGTCAAATTTCATACTGTATCTGAGATAGCAGAAGACATTATCGATCAACACTCTTCTAAATGGTGGAATTGTGCTACAATATGTATGGAAGATTCTAAACTAGAAAACTCAGACGAAGATCATAAAATTATAGAACTGTTCAGTGATGATGCATGGGAAAAACTAGATTTGGGTTTTGCCAAAAAAGGTAAAAAAGCCAATCAAAAATTAGACCATAATACTTGATTTCTCACTTCAATACATATATAATAGTTGCATGATTAAGAACAACTATGGACAGCCTATATACAACGAGCAAGACTTGTTTGATTTGTATATGACTAATCCCACTATTAAGTTAAAACATGCTGTTATAGTAGATGAAGTTGTGCCTTTTGACCCAGCATTAGAATTAGAGAATGTACCTAATTTAGTCAAAGAGTTAACAGAAAACATTAACGTGTCAGTAGAAGACTTTGATCAAATTCTTAGGAGTCAATGGTTTATGCCTGATGAGTATAAAACGTTTGATATTGCAAAGTTCGTATTAGATCAGTGTACACATGAAGAGGAACTACAACGAGCAGGCAAAGAGTTGTTGATGTATGAAAAGAGAGGACTCTTTACTTTGTTGCAATATATGAAGTATCTTGTAGACTTAATGCGAAAGAACAATATAGTATGGGGAGTTGGGAGAGGATCGAGTGTATCTAGTTTTGTTTTGTTTTTGATAGGTATTCACAGAATAAATAGTTTACACTACGATTTAAACATCGAAGAATTTTTAAAATAGGATAAGATTATGGGAAAAATATACAAAACTGCTAGAGGAAGATCATTAGATATGGCAAGCCTAATATCTAAACATGAAAAAACTAGAGCAGTCAGCAATATAAATCAAGTCAATGCACGTGGAGATGAGATTGATGCAAATGGACAAGTCATCAGAACTGCAGGTGATAAAGTAGCAGATTCTTATGCTTCTCAAGTAGGATCTCAAACTGCTCAAGCAAGACCAGAACATCCTGATCTTAGTCCGAGTGCTAATCCAAATGCACCGTTATCACCAAAACAACTGAGAGAGTTAGATGCACTGAATTCTAAACAAATTCCAGACAAAGAAGAAGAAGCAGTTGAAACTCCTATGTTAGATAAATTAGTAGAAGAATCAAAACCACAAGTGCAAGAAACTGTCGAACCAGTAGAAGAATATGTAGCACCTATCGAAGCAGAAATTGCTCCTATTCCCCCAGTAGAGCCTGAAGAATTTGTAATGAAATCAGCAGATGAGGCTCCAGATAGTTTCGGAGGAGAAGGAGAATTAGAACTACATCCTGAAGAGGCTGAGTTAGCAGAGTTAGAAGAAGACTTTGACATCGAAGCAATTAAGAAAGCGGCTTTAGAGAACATTGTAACAGAACAACCAAAATCAAAAAAGAAAGGTAAGAAGTAAATGGCAATAGGACTTAAATCAAATATCAATCGTATTCAATGCAAGTCATTGAGAGCAATTTCTGATAAAATCATTGTACACAATATGGATTTTGGTGGACAAACATTAGATTCTGGTATCATTTTAATGGACGATGATAAGAAATCTTCAGGGATCAAGCCTCGTTGGGCACAAGTATATTCATTAGGACCAGATCATAACAGTGGACTTGAAGTAGGTCAATGGGTTCTTGTTGGTCATGGCAGATGGACACGTGGTGTTAACATTACTGATGCAGAAGGCGATAAAACAATTCGATGTGTTGACCCTAAAGACTGCATGTTAGTAAGTGATGAACCTCAAAGAAATATGGCTTATGGTGACAAAGAAGGCGCTTAATGTCCATACAAGAAAATGTCAATACATATGATATTGATGCATTCAAGTCCTCTTTCATAAAAACTGACTTATATAAAGCAATTGCTAAAGATTACCAATATTTGCATTGGGAAAAATTCTTTGATCCAATGCAACCAAATGCTTTATACTTAGCAAGAAAAAGTGAGCACCGAAGTCGTTGGCCAAATGAATACAGTCTTACATCTTTTTATTATTTAAATTTTTTATTAGAAAAAAATCCAATTACTATCTATGATTTAGGGTGTGGTGACAACTCATTTAAAAAATATATTCCTAATATTATAGGAATTGAACCTGATAAGTCATGTGAAAATGCAGACATCATTGATACAGTAGATCAATCGTTTATTGATTCTCACCAAAACTATTTTGAGTCTGTTTTTTCAATAACCGCTTTACATTTCTATCCTAATATAGATATGAAAAAAATAGTAAACGATTTTATTTCAATGGTTAAGCCCGGAGGAAGGGGATATATCTCTCTTAATGCAGGACATATACTGAATAATATAGATAAACATGACATCTTAACCGCAGATCCTACAGCAAGTACTGAAAAAGTTAAACATTATTTTAAAGCAATGCAGAGTGATGTACGTACTGATAGAACCACAGAAGTTGTAGAAAGGGTAACTAGGGAGTTGCTTTTTGATTTAGATTGTACTATAATAGTATTTGATGTTGATTATAGTCATGGGTCAGATTTTACTAGTCAACTAGACGGAGATATTAGAATAGTTTTTGAGAGGAATAAAGTAGCATAGTTTTTGGGTTATTTAGATGTGTGTTCAGGTGAATACACAATTGAAAAATTCAAAGGAGACTATATATGAAATTTTTTATTTTTACCCTAGCACTAGTTTCATTCGGTGCGACTGCTCAAACTGTTATCAACTATGAAGATGGTTCGTCATACACATTAGAAAATGGAGAAAGCATTTTCGTATCTTATAATGAAAATCTTTGGTTACGTCAATTGTATTCTAAAGGTGATGTGTATTTTCGTAAACAAATACCATGGCCCAAAAGAGATCATGTACCAGACCCAAATGAAGGTGTAGTACAAAGTGACC
>Ga0315320_10004423_pt1 | contig 11517 bp, 7 predicted proteins | sample M140m21515metaG_FD_203458 | JGI IMG/M metagenome (GOLD analysis project Ga0315320, IMG submission 203458) | Ammonia-oxidizing marine archaeal communities from Monterey Bay, California, United States - M1 40m 21515 | ecosystem: Environmental > Aquatic > Marine > Coastal | place: USA: California...
CACCACGGAGAGGCAGCCCATGAACGTGCCCATTATGAACATGTTACCGTGCTTCGTGAGCAGGTCGACGTCCAGCTTGCTGACCGCCAGCTTGACCTCGGGGAGCAACCCGAAGAACGACGTGAAGACCGCCTGCAACGAGAACGGCAGCGCGCACCAGAACATGACGTTGTAGTTATCCGTCTGCAGCACGAAGAACGATATCACCGTCGCCAGCAACCCGCCCCACGACACCGTCAGCCACACGAAGGACACGATGTCGCTGCTCGCCTCCGGCACCCGCGCCATCGTCTCCGTGTATTTCCCCTCCGTCAGCAGGTCCACCACGCTCACCTGCAGATTAATCAGCACCATCGCCGCCACGTACGTCATCGCGCTGGACGAGTCCAAGGGCACCGCCGCCAAGTAGGTGATCGCGCCCGCGCCCAGTATGCTGCTGAGGAAGCAGTAGTACCGCTTGTTGTAACCCGCGATCGGCAGCACGTCCGATATCATCCCCACCAGCGGCTTGATGCTCCACGGGAACGACGCGACGATCCCGTACCTCTGCGACTCCTGCGCCGAGAGCTTGAGCACCTTCTGCGCGAACGGCAGCCCCGCCTGGCCCACGAGGCCCAAGGTTGTCCCCTTGAGGCAGAAGTGGCACGAGATTATGAACGTCACGAGCTGGTACCCGACCGTGTCCACGAGCCCCGAAAGCCACCGTTTGCCCGCGACGTACGGGTAGCACACCCTCTCGGCGATGGGCATGGTCCCCTTGGACCCGACGCCGAGCTTCTCGCCGTCCATCTCACACCCGAGTCGCGCCCTACGTCAAAAGGCCGCGTGCCGTTTTCTCCAAAACCGACGAGCTCCGATGGACGAGCGTGTCGATCCTTCCGTCCCCAGGGCCGACCGGGCGACGATCCTCGTTCCCGAACCGATCCGCGCCGTCCACGAACGACGATGCCGATACTACGGTCCTCTCGACGCTCGCGTGGTGGGTCCGCGCGATACCCGCGCCGCGACCTGAACTGTGAGGCCGCGGAGGTTGTTTGCGAGGATGAAAATACAACACCCCGCAGTTCATTGGGGAAAACACGGTCTATTAACTCAAGAGCTGTGGTCGGTTGCAAAATGTCCGGGGAATCTTGAGTTTTGAGATCTCCGCTCGTGACGATATCGCCACTTTTGTTGGGCACTTCTCGGGGATGTCGCCCGCGGTCCTGTCCATCGCGGTCCCCCGCGCGGTCCCTCGCGGGTCCCGGGTCACCACCACCGGTTTATCGACCTCGCGTCTCAACTCGAGGCGCGGCGCGAGCGTCCGTCCATCCGCGTCCGCCGGTGCGTTTCCCTCCATCACGGGATCCTCTATCCCCAAAATCATCTCGCCCCAGCCACCCGTCCCGTGTGTCCATCCCCGTCCCGTCCCCTTCGCTCACCCGTGCTCCCCATCGCCATGATCGAACAGAAGATACCGACGCGGGTGCCTCATCCACCACAACCTCGACGACGACGGAAAAGAAGGACAAGTTCATCACCGGACGGCCCGACGAGCAGTTCAGCTCCGAGGCGGCCGAGGAACGGCAGGAGCTCTTCAACGACATCGCGCCCGTGTACGACCAGCTCAACGACCTCCTATCCCTCGGCCTCCACCGCGTGTGGAAGCGCGCCGCGGTGAAATGGACGCGGGTGGGCCCCGGGGACGCCGCAATCGACGTGTGCTGCGGCAGCGGCGACATCGCAATCAAACTCGCCGACTCGGTGGGACCGACGGGCCGAGTCGTGGGGCTCGATTTCGCCGCCGCGCAGCTCAAGGTGGCCGCCGGCAAGGAGTCCCAGCATCCGGCGTATCGCGACGGTAAACTCGCGCCCATCACGTGGGTGCAGGGCGACGCGCTTGCGCTGCCTTACGGAAATGGCGAATTCGACGGCGCCACCATCGGGTACGGGCTCCGGAACGTGTCCGACATTCCAACGGCCCTCAGCGAGCTGTGCAGGGTGCTGCGGCCGGGCGGTGTGGCGTCCATCGTGGACTTCAACAACGCGCAGGACCCGAACTTGCGGGCGCTGCAGGGTTTTGTGCTGGACAACGTGGTGGTGCCCGTGGCGGATCTCAACGGCGTCGCGGCGGAGTACCGGTACCTGAAGCCGTCCATCGAGCGGTACCCGCAGGGCCCGGATCTGGTGGATCTGGCGGTGGAGGCGGGGTTCAGCTCCGCGACGTTCTATGAGCTCGCGCCGGGGAACCTGATGGGCTGCCTGGTGTGCACCAAGTGACGACGGGAGTGTCTAGAGTCTAGAGTCGGTTATAACATTACAAGACTTTTGCAAAACCTGCGAGTCGTTCACACATCGGTCGCGCGTCCACCCTCCACCGGGTTGGCGTCGCGCGTATCGCGCGTCACCATGGAGTACAACGTCGAGATACCGATGCCGCAGGATGAGCACGCGGGGCTCCGCGCGGAGATCATGCGATCCGGCGGCCTCTCCGCGACGGTCCCGCTGTCGTCGCCGGATGCCGCCATGCGCCTCCTGGCCGCCGCGAGGGTGGCGAGCGTCGACGCTCGAGAGGTTTACTTCTCCCCCGCGAGCGGATGGGCCGCCAAGGTGATCGCACCGCCCATCGCGGGGCAGAGGGACGCCGTCGCGGTATCCCCGAGGAACGAGACCGCCGCGTGCGCGCTCGTGCTGGAGCTGCTCACGGATGCGCATCAGCGCGCGCCGGGGGCGGCGGCGGCCACACTGGAGGCTGCACGCGCGCTCTGCGACGCCGCGCTCGCGCCCCCGCTCGACACCGCGGACGTCAACGGGAACGCGTCCGTACCCACCGCCGCGCCGCCGGGCGACGGCGGCATCGCCGATGCCACCGTCGCGTGGCTACGCGCCGACGGCGGCGTCGGCGCATCCTCCTCCTCATCATCGTCCAAACTGTCCCTCTCCGTCGCGCCCGCGCGGTTCCCAGGGACCGGCCGCGGCGCCGCCGCGTCGGCCGACATCCCCGCGGGAGACATCGCCGCCGCCATCCCCGCGCACCGCCTGTTCACGGTCGAGCACGCGCTGACGATGCCCGGCCCGCGCGGCGACGCGTACCGCATGTTCACCGCGTTAGGCGAGGACACCGTCGCGGCGTTGTGGCTCGTCGCGGAACGAGCGCTCGGCACTGCGAGCCCTTGGCATCCCCTCATCGCGTCGCTGCCCTGGCCGGAGGGCGGGGAAGGAAGCGCGGCGCCGTGCGGTGGCGCGACGCCGGTGTCGTGGCCGCGCGAGGCGTGCGACGCGCTCCTCGGGGGTACGCCGCTGCTGGCGGACGCGAGAGCCGCTTCCGAAAAACTCACCCGGCAACACGCGGCGCTCTTCCCCGCGCTGTCCGAGCACATGTCCGACGTGTTCCCCGCACAGCTGTACACCGTCGACAACTTTCGAAGGGCGCACGAGGCGTGGAACTCGTACGGCATGACGGTACAGGCGGACCCCGGGACGGCGCCGGTGACGTGCCTGCCCCCGGTGGCCATGCTCTGCAACCACGCGCTGTGGCCGCACGTGGTCCGGTACAGCAGGCTGCGCGACGGCACCTTGCGCTTACCCCTCGCCAGGTCCATCCGGGCTGGCGAGGAGGTGTTCGTGTCCTACGGCGCCAAGTCCAACGCGGAGCTGCTGCTCTTCTATGGGTTCGCGCTGAGCGGGAACCCGTACGACGATGTGCCGCTGTCGCTGGAACTTCCGAGCGGCGAAGTGTCTGAGGTGACGAGCGCGAGGGAGGCGGCGCTGCAGAGGGCGGGCCTGACCTTATCCCCGCACGCGGTGCGCGCGGGCCCGTTGCCGCTGCCGCTCGTGGGCGCGCTGCGCGTGCTCACCGCGGACGTCGCCGCGCTGCAGACGTACACCGGGGATCCGAGTAAGGATCCGATCAGTTCGGAAGGTGAGTCCGCGGCGGCGAGGGCGCTGTGTGGGGTGCTCGGCGCGATGGTGGAGCAGCTCGAGGGTGGCGACGCGCAGTTCCACATCGCGGTGAGGAGCGGCGCGGCGGCCGCGGCGGTGGGGCGGGAGGCGACGGAGGCGGCGGGGCTGTACAGGGACGGGGTGCGGTCGACGCTCGACGCGGCGCTGGGCGAGGCGAGGCGGTGGAGAGCCGGGGTGGGGGGCGGGCCGGACCCGGCGCTGGGGAAGCGGATGCGGGACTGACTTAGCACTATTTGTACATCGTGTTGAAACAGACTGGATGAGATCCATCGCATATGCGTGCGTCTCCGTCGTCTGCAGCGGGGAAATTCAAGCAGTCCCACATTTCCCAATTTTTCGGGTCGGACATTGTTTGCAGCCGACCAATTTTAGACCGCGTTTCTTGAGTTACTTTTCCCCATACAACGTCACCTTTTCAGACCCTATCCGGTTCCTTCCTTTTTCCGTGCTCCGGCGCGCCGGCAACGCGGCATTACGACACGCGCCGCGCCACAAGCGTCGGTCGCTCTTTCGTTAACTACCTAGAGGTTACCATGGCTTCTCTCATGTCCGGTCTCTCGGCTCGCGCCGCGGTCGTGGCTCCCGCCTCCCGCGTGGCCATGCCCCAGTCCACCTCTGCGCCCGTGCGCTTCGGCTTCTCCGTGGAGGCTGCGCACAAGAAGGGTACCGGCTCCACCAAGAACGGCCGTGACTCCAACCCCAAGTACCTCGGCGTCAAGAAGTACGGCGGCGAGCCCGTTGCCACCGGTAACATCATCATCCGCCAGCGCGGCAACGCGGTGCGTCTCACCCCCATGACACCCCACGGGCGCCCCCCAAAACCCTGAAACCCTGTAAATTTTGGCCACGTCTTATCCCTCGCGGCTGATTCGGACGCGCCGGACGCGCCGGATCCCGCGCGCACTCCCGCCGAACACCCACTCGACGTCGTTACACGTACATCCCGCTTACTTTTTCCCCGCTTTCGTCCATTTCAGGTTCACGCGGGCCCCGGCGTCGGCACTGGCAAGGATTACACCCTCTTCGCGCTCCGCGACGGTGAGGTGCTCTTCAAGCCGGGCGCCAACGGCAAGAAGACCGTTCGCGTCGTCGACGTTGTGAAGAGGGGTGGGCGCGAGGACGGTAAGCCCTCCCGCAGGGATAAGCGCCGCGAGCTCTACACCCCCCGCGCCGAGCAGCGCGCCGCCGCGGAGGCTGCCGGCGCCACCCGCTAAGGGTGCTGCAAGCGCGTTCATTCTTTGGTAGAGTTGGTGGGTGGCGCTCCCTCCCGCGTGTAGCCACGCGGGATCGAGCGCGTTTAAGCTTTGTAATTAACGCTAAAACATTATTAAAGACGGTGGGCTAGCTAGTCGGACTTGTTCGCGAACGGGTTCAGGTCCTTGAACGGTGTTGAACCGGGTTGATGGGCTGCGGGGGGCATCGCCGCGTTTGAAACATTCGGCGCGAACGTGAAGCCCCCGTCCTCCTCGACCGACGATCGCCTGCCCGCCTCGATGGACCCGCGGCGGCTGCTCCCGCCCTTATCGCCGCCGACGCCGCCCTTCATCGGCGTGTCCCCCTTTGACAGCTCCCGCCAAAACTTAAAACAAAAGAACACGGCGGATTTCGCGTCCTTCATCTCCGCTCCAAACGACGACAACCCGCGGGATCGACCCTCCACCCACCGATCCATCCTCGCCTTCCTCCACCGCCTGTGCAGGTGCAACGCGACGCGCGAGGTGGCCATGCACTCGTCACGTAAGGTCCCGTTCGATGCCTCGAGCTCGGCGACGTGCTCGGTCATCGCCTCGGAGGCGTCCGCGGCGAGTCGTAAACCGGCGCGGAGTCGCTCGGAGCGCTCGAGCTTGGACTCGAGGCCCTGGATCTCGCACCGCATCGACTCGATCGTCTTTCGCGTCGTGATGAGCTCGTCCTCGGCGTCGCGGATGCGGGACTTGGCGGAGGACGCGAGGCCCACCGCCATGGACGCGACCTCCCGAGCCGACGGCGTCGGTGGATCGTCACCGCCGCCGCTCGCCCCAAACGCGCCTCCTCCCGAGCGCTCAGCCTCCAGCGCGCGCGTCGCCGCCACCGCCGTCATCTCCAACTCCGCCACCTTCTTCTGCAGCGCCCCGATCTCCTTCTCCGCGCGCTTGGACGCGGCCATCTCCCCGGTGAGCGCGGAGAGGAGGTCACCGAGCCGAGCTTCGCGTCGTCCCATGTTTCCCGCGGCTCTCGCGGCGGCGGCGACGAGCGGGTGCTTGGACCGCGTGTTCGTCTCGTCGCGGTGCCCGGCTCGCGTCGACTTGGCCTGTGGGCTGAGTATGGTGTCGATGTCCTCGTCGCCGTCCTCCTCGGCGAACGGCGCCAGGATGAGCTCAGCTTCGTCCACGGCGGCGGAGAGCGAAGCGTGGTCGGAGCTCCTCGCGGCTTCATCCGTCTCGATGCGCCACACCGCCATAGCCTTCGACTCCGCCTTGGCCTCGTCGCGTTCCTCCTCGGCGCGTTCGACGCGCTCGCGCATGGCCGCGAGTTCCATCTCGAGCGCGCTGATCCTGGACTCCGCTCGGACGGTGCGGGATTCAGCCTCCAGCGCAGCCTTTTTGGCGTTTGCCAACTTTTCCAACTTTTTCTCCGACGCTTTGGCTCGCGTCTCGGCGGCTCGAGCGGCGTCCGCGGCATCCTTCTTCTCGCGCTCCGACGCCGCCTCGCGCTCCCGGAGCCGCTCCCGCGTCGCAACCGCCTCCTTGAGCTGCCGCTGCATCAGCGTGCGCTGCTGCGTCGCCGCGGCTCGCTCCTCCGACACGCGGCTCAGCATCTCCGTCGCCTCGCGCAGCTTATCCCTCAGCTCGAGGTTATCGCCGCGTAACGTGTTGACGACGTCCACGTCGCGGGGTAGGGTCCCGATGTCACCGCCGTCCATGCTGTTACCCGCCGAGTCCACGATGCTGTCGTCGTCGTCGGACGGCTCGTCCTCCTCACCGGTGGACATGGCCGCGGCGTCGTCGGCGTCATCGTCTTCGACATCCTCGCGACCGTTCGACGCGGCCGCCAGATTGCCCCCCCGCCGCCGCGACCGTCTCGCGCCGGCGACCCCCAACCTCCCTAACCCATCCATGGCATCGAATCCATCGTGATCCGGTACGTCGTACGCGTCCGTGTTGCCGCCCTCCTCGGGCTCCGTCGCGCCCCAGTAGCCGCCGCCTTCGTCTTCCGTCGTGTTGTGCGACGAATGGTGCGGTCGGTTTCCGAGTCTTGGATGCGGCGGCGGCCCGGGGCTACCGACGCCGTCCTCGAAGTTCACGCGCCACGTGTGGTGTGTGTCCTGCGCGTGTGTCTGTTCAGTGTCGTTGTTTCTGGGCCGAGCGCGGACGCGTCGCGCGGCGGATTCCGCGAGCAGGCGGTTGTACACTGCGGTGTGCGAGTTTGTGAACCGTGGTCGTCGTTCGTTTGATGATGCGTTTGTGTTTCGTCCGTCGCCGTCGTCGCCGCTGGTCTCCTGGAGCGGCGCGCGCGAGCTGACGTTGCGGTACGCCGGGGAAGGCCGCGCGGCGTGTTCGCGTTTGAGCAGCGAGAGGGACTGGCCGCGCTGGGAGGAGGACGTCGCCGGGCGCGCGGCTCGGCGTTCGATCTCGACGTTCCCCCCCATCTCCATTTGAACGGACTCGTCGTGCGATGACTCCGCGGACGGCGACGCGCGAGGCTGCGACGTCCTCGGCGGGCGGTTCTCCCGCCCCGTGCGTCCGGGTTCGGGAATGCGGCGGCCGAACGCGACCCTCTGGGCGCCCCGCCTCGCGCTCGCCGACCCCCTCGGGGTGGCGCCCCCGGCGGTGCCCACGTCTGAGGGTGAACGGTGCCGCTCGCCCTCCGCGCGGTAGCCGCTCTCGCGCTCCCCGGGTAACGGGGGAAGATCGTCCTCGTCCCAGTCGGGGTCGCTGCCGTGGAGGCGAGCGAGCACCCTCTGCCGCACAACCTCCGGGTCGATGACCATCGTGGAGGCGCGCTGGCGATGAGTGAGGCTTCCTCGGAACGTTCTTTTTTAGCGAGAGCCGGCTGTGACTCGTCAGAGTTCTCAATCAGAAGGTGACCCCTCGCAGCAGTGTGACCCGCGCGTCGGGGCGATTCACGCGGAAGGATGCTCTCCACGCGAGCATGGCTCGAGACGGCGGTGGTATGTTCACGTCCCCGTGCAGTATCCCCTTTTCATCGCTCCGCCCCCATCGCTCGAACCGTCCGAGGGAGCTTTCCACCTCATCTCCATCCCCATCGGCGTTGTTACCCTCCGAGATGACCTTGCCCGCCTTCCTTCCCTTCCAGGTGGCCGCCACCACGGCCGTGGCCGCGTGGTCGCTCCACGGAGAATACGACGCGGAGAAGAACGCCATGCTGCTGCTGCTCGCCGCCGCGTTCTACTCTGAGTACATCGGCGCGGACCGCGATCCGACGGACGCGCGCCAGGGGATCATGGGCGGCGCACCGCTCGGAGCGCTCGCGCTCCCATGGCTCTTCGTGTCGCGCGTGGGCGGCCCGAACTTCCCGTTGTTCGCGTTCTGGATCTCCATCGCGACGAACTTCGCGTTACTCCCGGGGCTTCCATGGATCGTCGCGCGCGGCGCGTCCGTCGCGGCCATCTCCGCGGGCGCCAGAGAGCTAAACTACGTCAACGTGGGTCACGAGCCGTACCCAACCGAATGGACCATCGCGACCGTCGTGGCGGTCCACGTCATCATCGCGACGTCGTTCGCGCGGGACGTCCCCGTCTGGTTCCCACGCGTGTTCACACGGTGGGAGGCGGCGCTCGTTGCGACGGGCGCGGCGCTGTGCCTGGGCGACGTATCCATGTGGACCGCGCACAGAGCCGCGGGGGCGCTGCCCGATCTTCACTTGACGGAACGAAAGTGGGAACACCCGACGTCGTGGATGCCGCTGCACATCGCGTTCGGGCAGTACGACGACGCGCAGCTCGCGATGGAGGCGTGCGTGCTCATCGCGTGCGTGCTCACCCTCGCGGCGCCCACGCTCGCGCCCGAGGTTAGGACCCGAGCCACGATATTAATCGCGGCGGGTACTTCGTTCCTCGCCGCGTGGGGAACGACCGTCGCGCTGCGACTCGGAAAGGCGTTCCGCGGCCACGAGGGCATCGCGCACTGGTTCGTGGACTACGTGACCGGCGCCGAGGACTTGATGAACCTGGCGGCGTATTGGGCGCTGGTCTTCGGCGCCGCGTTATTCGCCATTCGCAGGCTCGGTGTTCGCGGAGCTCCGACGATTGCGCTGAGAAAGGCGTACCATCTGTTGGCGGTGGTGGCCTTCGCGCCGGCGTCGTTGCCCGGGTACGCCGCGCGCCGGCTGATGGGCCACGGTTTACCCCACCCGGAGATGCTCGCGGTGGCGTACGCGGTGGCGCTGCTGGTGTTTGCGCTGGGCGAGTGCGTACGGACGTCGAGGGCGGGATGGCTCGGACGATCGATCGATGACATCTTTTCGCGATTTACGGATAGCCGCGACGATCACGGGTCGGTGGTGATCAGCCACACGTCCCTCCTCGTCGGCGTCGCGGTACCCCTGTGGCTGAACCACGAGAAGTGGTCGGCGAGCGCGGAGTTGGACCACAGCGTCGGGGCGTTGGCGCCTTTGGCGGGGATCATATCGCTGGGCCTAGGCGACGCGGCGGCTTCGGTGTTTGGCGTTTATTTTGGCAAAACTTCGGTGTGCGCGGGGTGCGGGAAGACGGTGGAGGGTGCCGTCGCGGGTGCCGTCGCGAACATGGCGGGTTTACTGTTCGCGTGGTGGGTCGTGAACCGTCACAAGGAGACGCCGTGGGGGTGCCTGTTGATGGCCGGGGTGGGAACCGCGGCGCTGGAGGCGACGACGGAGCAGCTGGACAACGCGTTCCTACCGCTTCACATGGCGGCGGTGCTTCAGCTCGTGTCGAGGAACGCGGCGCTTGAGCACTATCAGTACGCGTGAATCCGTGGTGTTGATATGACCTTAAAATACTTTTAAAATACGGTGAGAAAGCTAATGGTACACTCACAGGTGACGCCGAGCGAGTCGGCGTCGCCGCTCCCTAAAAGAACCCCATCAAGTTGTTTCGGTTGTTGTCTTCGTTGCCGGGCGGTGATATCCGCCGAGCGCTATACGCCGAGCCACGCCTCTTTCTGCTAAGAAGGGCCGGCTCACGCGTCTCCTTGTATCCAGTCCCAGACTCAGCAGTCCTTGGTCCACACGCACCATCCGTCTCCGCTGACCGCCACGGCCCAGCCGTCGCCCGAGGGCGTCCAGCCGTCGTTGCCCATCTTCATCGCCAACTTATCCCCGACGAGCGCGGCGTAGACGCTGTCCGTCGCCGCGACGATTTCGAGCTTGGACCTCGCGTGGACCCCCGCCTTCGTGCGGGTGTCCATCAAGCCCTGGAGTTGATTCCGGAGGTCATCGCCCCAGTCGAAGTAGTGGTCCCAGAACACAGAGGGCGTGCCGGGGTGCGTGAGGGTGTACGCGTAGCCCATGCCAACCTTGTTGCTGGGGAACGGCCAGTGCGACTGGGTGGAACCGGTATCGTGGTTATCGATGAAGGTCACCGCGCGGCCGGGCCAGAGGCCGATGACGCCGGGCGCCCGCCCTTTCTTGTCCACCAGCCTCCAAAACTCCGACCGGCCGCAAGCCTCTTGGAGAATACCCTTGGTGGTGAAGTCAAAGGCGGTGCATATGCCGCCGGTGGAGTCTATCCAGTCGACGATGCGCTGCCTGTGCGCATCCTGGTCGTACTCCAGACCTTGGCCGTAGTTGAGGGTGTCCCAGTACTCGCCCACGGCGAACTCGGGCATGCACGCGCGGGTGTATTGGCCCGCAAACTCGCCGCCGTACCCTTTGCTGAAGTCGAATCGAATCCCGCCAAACCCGACGTCGTCGACGAGCCACTGGATCCACTTGCACAAGTCCTCCTGCACCCGTGACTGCTTGTGGTCGATGTTGGGTGAGCCCCAGAACTCGTCGCCGGTGGGTTCGCCGCCCTCGCCCATGAAGTCCTTGTTGCGATTGGTGATGGCCCACTCGCCCCAGTCCAGCCCGGTGCCCTCCCACTTGTTCCACTTGCCGTGATTGCCCTGGTGCGTCGCGCAGCGGTGGTTGAGCACCGCATCCAGCACGGGGAGCACGTTGTTGGAACGAAGCTCGCCGATGAGCGAGCGAAGCTCAGCCTCGTTGCCGTACTTGGTATCGAGCGAGCCGAGGTTGCGGGGCAGGTAGCCCTCGGGCGCCAGCGAATCCGTGCAAGGGGGCAGCCAAATCTGGGTGAAACCCGCCTTGGCGATTTGACCGGCGCGCTCCTGCACCAGCTTGTACCACTCGAAGCGGTGCGACTCCCAGTTGAAACCCTGAAGCATCACCTCGCGGCCGGTGGCGATCCTCGGCAGCGTACCTTCCTCGATCGTGTAGTCGTCGCCGAGCGCCGGGTCCGCCTTGACGGGCGCCTTGGCGTTGAGTCCCATGCCGGGGGGCTGCGCGGGTGCCGGCGTAGCCGCAGCCTTGTCGCCCTTGATCTCAAACGCCGGCGTGAACGCGGGCGCATCCTTCTTGGGAGCCGCGGGTGGGGTG
>Ga0315320_10004427_pt1 | contig 11512 bp, 11 predicted proteins | sample M140m21515metaG_FD_203458 | JGI IMG/M metagenome (GOLD analysis project Ga0315320, IMG submission 203458) | Ammonia-oxidizing marine archaeal communities from Monterey Bay, California, United States - M1 40m 21515 | ecosystem: Environmental > Aquatic > Marine > Coastal | place: USA: California...
TTTTCATTAATAATTGCATTAGCTTGGTCAACAGAAAGCAGGAACCAATTGTTCCACTCTCCAACGTATGCATACCACAACTGTTTTTTAAAAATGTCTGTTTTTTGACAGACTGCTGTTCCTTTTTCCGTCTTAAGCTTAGTCTCTTTCTTTGGGAAATTTTTTAAGGCATCCATATAAGATCCTAATTCATAATTTAAACAGCACTTTAATTTGCCGCACTGACCTGCTAATTTTTGAGGATTGAGAGAAAGTTGTTGGTATCTGGCGGCAGAAGTGCTAACAGATCTAAAATCAGTTAGCCAAGTTGAGCAACACAATTCTCTACCACAAGACCCTATTCCACCAAGTCGTGAAGCTTCCTGTCTCAAACCAACTTGTTTCATTTCAATTTTTGTTCTAAACTCTCTTGCATAAATCTTAATTAATTCTCTGAAGTCTACTCTTCCGTCAGCTGTATAGTAAAAGGTTATTTTTGTACCATCTGCTTGATATTCAATATCAGATATTTTCATTTTTATTCTCAAATCAATTGCAAATTTTCTTGCTCTAACTTTGATTGGCTCCTCTTTATCTCTGAGAAGTGACCACTTGTCTATTTCAATTTGGGATGCTTTTCTGTAAATAATCTTTGTTTCCTCTTGTGAGTAACTGATTTTTTTCTTGTCCATTTGAACCCTTACGAGTTCTCCAGTGAGTGTTACTATTCCTATGTCATAACCACTTTCAGCTTGAGTGGCGGCAATATCTCCAATGGAAAGAGAAAGCGAGTTTTTGTTTAAAAAGTAATCTTTTCTACCATTTTTAAATCTAATTTCTGTGTATAAAAATTCTGATTGACCTGAGGGTAAAGACATGTTTGATAGCCAATCAAATACAGTAAACTTATTGCAACTATCTGTTCCGCATGTTCCATTGTTTTTGCATCCTTTTGGGGAGCTATTAGATTTAGAACTGCAAGTTTTACAAGACATTCATTAAATATTTTATTAAATATAATATATACTTTTTACAAATCTTCTATTTGATTTATAGAAAGGTTTTTTCTTCGTCCTTTTTTGAAAATATCATTGCTATTTTTTTGGCCTTTCCTTAGTTTCTTTTGTTCTTTAAAAGGTAAGCTCTGAATTTCCTTGCAATCGTAACTACAGCAATTATTCATTTTCTTTTTACATTTATCACATTGAATAAATAGTAGGTGACATGCATCATTTGCACAATTTGTGTGAATGTCAAAATCTGCCCCACACTGATGGCAATGTGCAATAATGTCATCGCTAATTTTTTCTGCCCGTCTATCGTCAAAAACAAAATTTTTACCAATAAAATTATTTTTTAATTTTTGCTCATTAACTTGCTTAGTGTATTCAATGATGCCGCCCTTAAGTTGAAAAACATTTTTAAATCCTTTATGCTTAAAGTAAGCGCTAGCTTTTTCACATCGAATACCGCCAGTACAATACATTATTAAATTCTTATCTTCTTTATGGCTTTTCAAATCCTCTTCGATTAAATCAAGAGATTCTCTAAAAGTATCGACGTCTGGTTTAATTGCATTTTTAAAATGTCCTATTTCGCTTTCATAATGATTTCTCATATCCACGACAATAGAGTTTTCTTGATCAACTAATTTGTTGTATTCTAGAGCATTTAAATGAACACCTGTGTTTGTAACATCAAATGTGTTGTCATTTAAACCATCCGCAACTATTTTATCTCTAATTTTAATTTTAAGCTTTAAGAAAGATTTATTGTTGTGTTCAACCGCAATATTTAAAGAAGTCTGTTCTAAAAATGAGATTGATTTAAGGTGAAGTTTAAATTGTTCAAAATTATCATTTGGAATTGATAATTGTGCGTTAATTCCTTCGTTGGCTACATATATTCTTCCTAAAATTTCTAATGAATCCCATTTAATAAATAGCTGATCTCTAAAGGACTTAAGGTCAATAATTTTAGCATATTGATAAAAAGAAAGAGTTATTCTTTCTTTATTAGACTTGTCTATTAAAGCTGCTCTTTCTTTAGAGCTTAACTTATTGTACAGTTGCATTCTATACTTGTTTATTAATTCTATAGCTACAAAAATAATATTTATAAAATTAATACTAAAAAACTACTAAAACGAATGACAATAAAATTGTATTGTCATTAAAGTTATATTAAATTAGCAATAGAATAAATTTCAAATCTACACAAAATGGGTAACAACAAAGAAGACAAGCTAAAGGCGCTAAAACTAACACTAGACAAGTTAGACAAAACATATGGAAAAGGAACGGTAATGAAGATGAGTGATGCCCCAGTTGCCGATATTGATGCAACATCTTCAGGATCTTTAGGTTTAGACTTGGCTTTGGGAGTTGGAGGATATCCAAGAGGAAGAGTTATTGAAATATACGGTCCTGAATCCTCAGGAAAAACAACTCTAACACTTCATGCAATAGCTGAATGTCAAAAAAAAGGAGGGATCGCAGCATTTATTGATGCTGAGCATGCTTTTGATAGATACTATGCACAAAACTTAGGAGTAGATATTGACAATTTAATCATCTCTCAGCCAGACCACGGAGAGCAAGCATTAGAAATTGCAGACAACCTGATTAGATCAGGAGCTATTGATATGGTAGTTATTGATTCCGTTGCAGCATTAACTCCAAAAAGTGAGATTGAAGGTGAAATGGGAGACTCTAAAATGGGTTTACATGCCAGGCTAATGTCACAAGCTCTAAGAAAATTAACAGGCTCTATTAGTAAAACAAATTGTACAGTAATGTTCATAAACCAATTAAGAGAAAAAATTGGTGTGATGTTTGGAAATCCAGAAACTACCACTGGAGGAAATGCATTAAAATTTTATGCATCTATAAGGCTAGACATCAGAAGATCAACCCAAATTAAAGATAGTAATGGGTCTGTTCTGGGGAACAAAACAAGGGTAAAAGTGGTAAAAAATAAAGTTGCACCTCCATTTAAATTAGCTGAATTTGATATTATGTATGGTCAAGGAATCTCAAAAGTTGGAGAAATCCTTGATATCGCTGTTGAATCTAACATAATTCAAAAAAGTGGATCTTGGTTCAGTTATGATGAAACTAAATTAGGTCAAGGAAGAGATGCAGTAAAAACCATGATAAAAGATAATCCAGAATTAATGGAAGAATTGGAGAATAAAGTTAAAGCTTTAGTTGCTGAGAATTAAGATAAATCTTTTAAGATTAGGTTTCTAAAACGATCACTTGTAAGCAAAACGTCTGATTGAGTTAGCCCTTGAGTACTTTGTGGCTTGTGATATTTTACTCTTAATGGGCCAGGTTTACCGCTAAAAAATGCAAAAGGAAATCGTTTTTTATTATCTAAAAAAGTTAAACAAACTATTGGGATTTGATGTTCTATAGCAATTTTAAACGCTCCTTTTTTAAATTTGTCTAGGGCTACAGATGGATCGGGAACCCCACCCTCTGGGTAAATACAAATACTAAGCCCATCTGCTAGTCTTCTTTGTGTATAAAAAAATACTGATTTTCGGCTTTCTGGACTAGATCTGTCAACTAAAATACATGCTCTTTTGTATATAACTCCAAAAAATGGAATTTTTGAAAGTTCAGCCTTTCCGACAAAAACAAAAGGATGGTCTTTTAATATAGATATCATACACATTATATCCATCATGGAGGTGTGATTACTTATAAACATATAATTTTTACCCTTTTCTAATATAGGGGTTTGATCTATTTTCCAATGTAAACCCATAAAAAGTAAAACAATGTTTGACCACAAAGTTGCAAGCTTGAATACTTTGGGATACCAAGATTCTTTTAAGCTAAAAACAAATAAAAGCGGAAAAAGAATAATCCAGCTTATACTACTGATTAAATAGAACCAAATCCTGTATATTGTCCAAAAAAAATAGTTGAATAAGTTCATGTTTTCAAAACTAATTAAATTAATTGAGGTATTTAAATAAAAAATTTAACTTTGTAATCTTAAGATGATAAGTAGTGAGTAGGATTTTGACTGGAATACAAAGTACAGGAACACCGCATTTAGGAAATATACTAGGTGCTATTATTCCTGCCATAAAAATGGCAAATAATTCAAAAAATGAATCTTATTTGTTTATAGCTGATATGCACTCAGTCACACAAATAAAGGACCCAGAAGAACTACGATTTAATACATATTCTACAGCTGCATGTTGGTTAGCTTTTGGGTTAAATTATGATAAAACAATTTTTTACAGACAAAGTGATGTTCCTCAAGTTACAGAGCTTGCATGGTATTTAAATTGTTATTTCCCATACCAAAGATTAACATTAGCGCATAGTTTTAAAGACAAATCAGACAGTTTAAAAGATATTAATGCCGGACTGTTTAGTTATCCAATGTTAATGGCTGCCGATATATTATTATATGATGCTGACATAGTTCCTGTTGGAAAAGACCAGCTTCAACATCTTGAAATTACTAGAAATGTGGGAAATAAATTTAATCATCAAAATGGAGAAACTTTTATAATACCTGAATCTAAAGTTGATGATAACTCCATGCTTATTACAGGAACTGATGGAAAAAAAATGAGTAAGAGTAAAAAAAATGTAATTGATATTTTCTTAGACGAAAAGACTCTTAAAAAACAGATTTCTGCAATTAAAACCGATAGTCTTTCTTTAGAGGCTTCTAAGGACTGGAAAAACTGTAATTTATTTAAACTATATAAATTACTGTCCTCCGAAAAGCAAACAAAAATAATGGAAACCAACTACGTAAAAGGTGGTTATGGTTATGGTCATGCTAAAACCGACTTATTAAATTTAATTCTTACTAAATATAAATCTGAAAGGGAAAAATATAACTTTTATATGAACAATTTAGACAAGCTAGATAACATTTTAAAAGCAGGCGCAGTACAAGCTTCTAAAACTGCTGGCGAGGTTCTAAACAGAGTTAGAATAAAAGTTGGGTTTAATTAAAAAGATTGCTAACTTGAATTAATAAAAATATCTTGAAAAATGAACATAGACAAATATATAGAGGACTTACTTTACAGAAACGAATGTATTGTAATACCTGATTTTGGAGCTTTTATTACTTCAATAAATTCTGCCAAAATAAATAGTGAAGGCATATTCATTCCTCCTTGTAAGTCAGTTTCATTTAATAGAAAAATTAAAAAAAATGATGGTATTTTAGCCACTTACATTGCTGATTTAAATAATATTTCATTTGACGAAGCAATGAAATTAATTAAACTAAGTGTTTCTAACTTTAATAATGATATCCTTAACAAAAAAGATATTGTATTTGCAAAAGTTGGGGTACTATCATTCAAAAACGGAGTGACAAAGTTTAACTCTTTCAATAACGTAAATTACTTAATAGAATCTTACGGACTTTCAAGAGTAGCAAGTTCGTCAATTAAAAGGACCAAGAAAAAGTTTACTTTTTCTAACTTTTCAAACTATGCTGCAGCTATAATAATTGGACTTGTAATCACTAGTCTTGTTTATAATAATGAACTTAATAAAACAGCGCAAAAAAACATAATTGCTTATCAACAAGCTGATCTTTTGATTGAAAAAGAAATACAAAAAGCAACCTTTGTAATTGACAACCCTCTTCCTATTGTAAAAATGATCGTAAGAGAAAATATTGGGGTTTTTCACGTAGTAGCTGGATCTTTTAGTGTTGAAAAAAATAGTTTTACTAAAGTAAATCAATTAAAAAACAAAGGATACAAAGCTAGAAAAATTGGTCAAAACAAGTACGGGTTATTTCAAGTTGCATATTCAAGTTTTCAAACTAGAGCAGACGCTGAAACAGCTTTAGAGCAAATACGCATTTTAGATAATCAAGCTGCTTGGATATTAAATAAAGAAATAAACTAAATAATGCAATTAAAATCAGCTATGTCATCTTTAACTGTGATGACAGATTTAGTCCTCCCAAGTGAAACCAATGCAATTAATAACTTATTTGGGGGTGAATTGCTAGCAAGAATGGATAGGGCTGGTTGTATAGCCGCAAGAAGACATTCTGGTGAAATAGTTGTTACAACCTCTGTAAATCATGTTGCCTTTAATAAAGCCATTCCTTTAGGGAGTATTGTCACTATTGAAGCAAAAGTTTCCAGAGTATTCAAAACCTCAATGGAGGTATTTCTAGATGTTTGGATAAATTTTGATGGAGGAGAAAAGATTAAGTCAAATGAGGCTATTTATACTTTTGTGGCGGTTGACAAAAATGGTAAGCCAACATCAATCCCTGAAATAACTCCTGAATCTAAATTAGAAATTGAAAGATACAACGGAGCTTTAAGAAGACGTCAACTTAGCCTTGTGTTGGCTGGTAAATTAAAAGCACAAGATGCAACAGAGTTAAAGGCTTTATTTCTTACCAATCCAAAGTAAGGGATTTTCAGTCTTATTGTCCCTAAATAAACTGAAGCTTAATATTGTCTGACCCGAGATTTTATTTGTAATAATTTGACCTAATTCTTGTTTTGTTAAAACCTTATCTCCTTTTTTAACAAAAATATCTGAAAGGTTTTTATAAACAGTAAAAAAATTACCGTGTTGAATCAGTAAAGTTTTAGATCCATTTTTTGAACTTATAATTCTATACACAGTTCCATTAAATATGCTTCTAGCCTTTTGAGATGAAGCAGTAATTATTCTTATTCCATTACTTTGGATAGTTGCTGTTTTAACTATTGGGTGAGGTTGCATTCCGTATTTTAGAGAAATATACCCTTTTTCAACTGGCCATGGAAGTTTGCCTTTATTTGAGATAAAATTATTTGACAATAATTTAGCCTCAGGGGTTAAAGCAAAAAGTTTAGATGAAGTGTTTCTCTTTCTGTTTGACTCAGCTATTGCTCTAGCGATAATCTTTTCAATTTCTTTATCAATTTTTGCTGTTTTTTGTTGTTTCAATTTAATCTCTCTTAGGTATTTAGTTTGATTATTAGAAATAAAATTTAACAGATTGTTTTTGTTAGTAATTTCTGAACTAATGTTGTTCTTTATTTTTTTATTATCAATGATCAACTTTAATTGAAGAGTTTTATCCTTGTTCAATTTATTGGCCAGTGAGTTCAGCTCATCTGTGTTTATAGCTATTTTTTGTAATTGATTGTTTTGAAACTCCGAATATTGTTTAAAATATTGAATTCGTTTTAAGGCCTGTTGAAAATTAACAGAAGAAAAAATAAACATCAACTTTCCTGTCTTAGATCTGGTTTTATATGATTTCAATATCATTTGTGTATATTGAGACTTTAAAATTTGTTGTGACTTTTTAAGCTGATTTATTGCTTCTTGGTTATTTCGAATTGAAACAGAAATTATATTAAGTTCATTATTTGTTATTTTTATAATCTCATTTTGAAGGTCTAATTTGTAATTTAAATTTTCAATATTCTCAACAACAAGTTTTCTTTCATCTTTAGAATTGTTAATTAACTTTTGAATATTCTTTATTTCCTTTACTAGAGCAGTTTTTTTGAACTCTAAATCTTTTTGGCTTAAATTTTGGGCATAGCTAGATGTAATATTCAAAGTCAATGTTGTCAGTAAAAAGATAAATTTTAGTCTATTGAACATCGATTAAAATTTTTTTATAATCACTTGGAATTTTAAATGGAAGTTTAAATTTATTATTGAGCTTAATAGTCTTAAATTCTAAATTGATTTGATCAATTAATACGCCTTCATAATTGTCTAGATTTGGTGTTGCTGAATTTTCTTGTTCGCTTTTTTGTGCTTCAAAATTAGTTTTATATAACTTAATTTTTGAGGGAAAAATCATATTATTAATATCAATAAAGTCAGAATAAAATAGCTCATAAAGATTAAAATTATCATTACCCTCTTTAATTTTAAATGAATATTGATTTATTTTAAAATTATTTGAGTTTATAAAATAACTTCCTTCAAATACATTTTTATTTATTTGGGAAGAGGTTGAAATAATACTCCAATTAAATATATAAGGGTCGTCTTTGCTATTAAATGAATCATTAAAGTCAGATTTATTGATTTTATCAACAGGCTCAGATAATAATAAGCTTTCAATAGTTTCATAACTCAATTTCACTCCTAAAATTTCATCAATGTTACTAAAACTTGATTTTAAATAGTTTTTTTGAAGCTTATTATAATAAAACAAGCTGTCTTTAGTTATCAAAACTCTAACAATTGCTGCCGTAGAGCTTAACCAGATAGCCTTATCTTTTATAATTCTAATATTCGCTGAATAGCTTTTGCTTCTTTCTTTATTATTTAACTTTATTTTTAATTTAGACTGAAAAGATTTGAATTTTGATTTTGACTTTGATACTTTTCTAATTACTTGTTTTGAGTTTAACCTCTCAGTATCTAGATTTGTTGAGGAATTAGTTATAATCTTAGTAGGCTTGCAAGAAGATATTATTATTAGAACAAGAAAGTGTTTTAAAAATCTCATAATCTTAATTAATTCCTGTACTTCCAAAACCATTAATTCCCCTCACAGTTTTGGACAGCTCATTTACCTCAATCCATTGTGCTTGCTCATGACTTGCAATTACTAACTGAGCTATTCTATCTCCATTATTTATAGTATAAGGCTCTTGTGATAAATTAATTAATATTATTCCAACTTCTCCTCTGTAATCAGCATCTATTGTTCCAGGAGAGTTTAGTACACACAATCCGTGTTTTATGGAGAGGCCACTTCTAGATCTTACCTGTGCTTCAAAGCCTTTTGGTAAAGAAATATAAAGACCGGTCTTAATTATTTTTCTTTCTAAAGAATTAACAATTACAGGTTCATCTATAAAAGCCTTAAGGTCCATCCCGGCTGAAGAAGTAGTTTCATAGTGAGGAAGGTTGTGATTAGATTTATTTATTATCTCAATTTTCATTATTTATAAGTTTAATTGTGTTCTTTTCAAATTTAATTATGAATAGTCCAAGTAAAATTAATATTCCTATTCCAAAATAATAATTTCCTGGAAAAATATAAAAAGAAGTAAATGCAAAAAATGTACTTAGCATTATATATGCACATATTTTAGTAAGATTATAAGGAATTGGATAGTGACGTTGACCTATATAATAAGATATTATTGCCATTACAAAATAAGCAAGAAACGTGGCTACTGCTGATCCTAAATATCCATAATAAGGAATTAATGCAATGTTTACAGAAAGTGTAATTACTGCACCAAAAGAAGAAATGTATGCTCCAAATTTTGTTTTGTCTGTTACTTTATACCAAACAGACAAGTTTTGATATATCCCTAGAAATAAGTTAGCCATAAGAATAATAGGGACTATGTATAAAGCTTCCCAATATGCTGAATCACCAATAAAAATAAATTTTAAAATATCTATAAAGACCACAACTGTGATAAAAATAAAAGAACCGAAAATTACAAACACCTCTAAAATTAATGCATATGCTTTTTCGGGTGAATTATTTTTGGCAGAACTAAAAATAAATGGTTCAATACCTAATTTGAAAGCTGTTGAAAAAAGAGTAATAAACAGGGCTAACTTATAACAAGCTGCATACATTCCTATTTGTGCTTTATCAACATCAAAATAATCTAATAAAATTTTATCGAAACTTTCATTTATTGAAAATGCTAATCCGGCGATCAAAATTGGAGCAGAGTATTTGATCATTTTCTTTAATAATTTAAAATCTATTTTATATTGAATGTTTAAATAGAAATTAATCATTAGTAGAAAAGTTAATGCACTTGAAATAAGTAGAGAAATAAAAATATAATTAATTTCAAAGTTCTCAAGGTAGATATAATCTAGCGAGGAACTTTTGATGTGATTATTTTTGAGAAAAATTAAAAAGAAAATATTTAATGAAATATTCACAATAACATTAAATGTTTTAATCACTGTATATTTAATTGCCTTATTATTTAATCGCAAATATGCAAATGGAATTACAACCAAAGAATCTAAAACTAGAATCCATATAACCAAATGCAGATAGTCTGAGCGAATTCCAATAAAATCAGATATTTGATCTGTAAAAGTAAGCCCTAAAGCCAAAAACACGAATGAAGTTAAAATTATGGAGATGGAAGAAGTGCTTACTACATTTGATTTCTTTGAATAGGAATTAAAAAACCTAAAAAAGGCTGTTTCTAAACCATACGATAAAAGAACATTCAGTAAAATTATGTAGGAAAAGATAATTGACAAATCCCCGTACTCAGAAATGTTTTCAAGTACAGATTTGTCAGTATGCAATCTGACTAATAAAACACTAACTATTCTAGGAAAAACAGTAGCTATTCCATAAACAATAGCTTGTTTAAAAGCTGACTTTAATTTGTTCAAGTTCAAATATTTGTACTAAAAGTAAGCTTTTAATCAAAGTTATCAAAGTAACTTCAATTTTATAGATGCTAATTATTAAGAGCTTCGGCGCCCCCCACTATTTCTAAGATTTCATTTGTAATTGCTGCTTGTCTAGCTTGATTATAAGCTAACTTAAGCTGATCTCTTAGTTCAGTTGCATTATCGGTGGCTTTATGCATCGCAGTCATTCTGGCTCCATGTTCACTTGCCCATGAATCTCTAATGGCTTTGAATAGTTGATTTTTTAAGGATTTTGGTATTAACTCTTCAATTATTTCCTTTTTAGAAGGCTCAAAGATATAATCTGAATTATTATTGAAATCATCTTCAACAGCAGATATGGGTAAAAACTGCTCACTTACAACAACTTGTGTAGCAGCATTTTTAAACTTGTTATAAACAATATCAATTTTATCAAAATCTTCATTAACAAACATTTCCATAAGTGATTTAGCAATTAAAGAGACGTTTTCCATGTTCAGTTTGTCAAAAATATCAATGTGATTTGATTCCACATTAAAGCTTTTTTGAAGAAAATCATTTCCTTTTTTACCGATAGCAACAAATGATACATCCGAATCGTTGTAAACAGAATTTGCTAGCTCTGTAGATTTTTTAAAAATATTAGAATTGAATCCACCACACAATCCTCTATTTGATGTAATAGAAACTATTAGAACCTTTTTTACATCACGCTTTTGAGCATATTTGTTGTCACCGTCAATTGAAGAACTTAAACTTTGAAGAATTTCTGTTAGTTTATTTGAATATGGTCTCATCGCTGTAATAGCGTCTTGAGCCTTTTTTAACTTTGCAGCAGAAACCATTTTCATAGCACTTGTGATCTGCATCGTAGAAGACACTGATGAAATTCTATTTCTTATTTCCTTTAAATTAGCCATTATTACGGATTAATATTTATCTGATAAATCTTTACAAACTGACTCTAAAGTGTTTACCACTTCATCAGTTAGCTTTCCTTGTTTTAAGCTATTTAATACACCTTCGTGCTTACTTCTAAGAATTGTTAAATATTCGTTTTCAAATTCTTTTATTTTTTCAACAGGAACATTTCTGAGTAAATTTTTAGACCCTGCATAAATTATTGCAACCTGATCTTCAACAGTAAATGGATCATTTTG
>Ga0315320_10004442_pt1 | contig 11495 bp, 1 predicted proteins | sample M140m21515metaG_FD_203458 | JGI IMG/M metagenome (GOLD analysis project Ga0315320, IMG submission 203458) | Ammonia-oxidizing marine archaeal communities from Monterey Bay, California, United States - M1 40m 21515 | ecosystem: Environmental > Aquatic > Marine > Coastal | place: USA: California...
AATTTAAAATTCATTATATGTAAAAAATGTTTTAAAAAAGAAAACGGTGTTATTTCTACACTTCATTTATTTTTTATATCGAATATTTCCGTATTTTAATATAAATTAGATTACTGTATTATAGCAGGAATTATTTTTTATATTGATGTTTTTCAGAAATAATTTCCGGAATAAAGTACATAAAGTATTTATTTAGTAATATACCGGAAACTGATAAAATATGAGCATCTATGAGTAACTTTATAGCAAATACAAGGTCTCATACAAGACAGTGACGCCCATGAACAAAGAAACCACCCGTTCGTTAAGCCTAGCCCTGCTAATGATTGCCGCAGCCTTTCTGCCACTGTTAAGTGCCCAAATTGACACAACAGAACTTCAGGAAAATCGTGATTCTGCATATGCACCTCCAAGCCCCTGTCTTGGAGCTGATGCATGTAGAGGTTACGATTCCGGAGTAAGTCCTTCAGATCAAATAGATTTGACTGAAGACTTCGATTGGATTGATGGGCCAGAAACTAATTCTTATAGTGGGCAAATTATCGCTTCTGGGTATGCATATAATACTGAAAATGGTACTGACGTCTATAAAATAGACATGATGCCAGGTTATGGAGTAACCATGGAACTTTCGTGGTATAATGGTTCTTCTAATTCATTCATGGGATCTATAGGATTCTTGGGTGAGGTAACAGCAAGTTGGACTTCAGGTTCAATGTATGGATATAATTCACAAACGAATGGAAATCCGTATGCTATTACATTTTCGTCCTCGGCTGTTCCGGGTTGCGATATGGCATACACATATGGAGCATGTGGTGAAAATATTGATTTAATGGGAGAAGAAATTTCTTTGGGTGTCTCTTGTTATTTTTGTTCTTCTACATTATCCAATAATTCTGATTATACTATGAATATTACAGTATTCCCTGCAGATGGTGGAGCTGCTGGAGATACAGAAAATCCAATGATGAATCCTTTATTGTCAATGCCCGACGAACCTTTTTCATGGAGTTATCAGACTGAAACATTTAATCTAGGTGGCTCTGATACGGCATTAGTCGAAATCACATCTTGTGATTCTTGGTGCTCTTCAGAATCCACTCTTGATATCACATTACCAGATGGAACTGTAGATAGTTTCGGATACTGGGCAACTGGATTTACCGGCGTAATAGCTAATTACAGCGATGCTGGAGAATATACAGTAGAAAAAATGGACAGCTATGGAGATGGTGGTTATGGCTTAGATGTAGGTATAGCAATAGGTAACTTCTCAGGTCTCTTAACTGGTGACATGTTTACTCTAGAAGATGCTGCATCAGGACATGTGAATCAGACAGACAATATGGATGTTTATGCAGTAGCAGTACCAGAAAATTTCTATTCTAACATAACAGTAAGTTGGGACGCAGATGCAGATCTAGATGTATGGCTATACTCTGACGCTGAATTAACTACTCCTTTTGCTTATTCTGCTGGAACATCTAATCCTGAATTCGTAGATAACGGGCAAACGCAAGGTGGACAAACCTTCTTCGTAGCAGTATCATATTATTCAGGATCCTCAGCATCACATGCTGGATACTTAATAGAATTAGCAATGGAGCCTGGCTCTCCTCCTCCATGTTGGTTCCAAGATGATGCATGGTCAGGTGATGATGCTGGTGATGCCTCATCTGAAGCACTGAACGTAGATGGAGTTGGAGTGACAACATTCTCTGGAATGCTATGTCAAGGCTATGACGATGTAGATTATTACGAAATTACAGTACCAGCTTACCATGGTCTTTGGGCTTCATTAGATTGGGGGTATGAGAACGAGTCTATAGATGGCCAATTATATTTCTATCAATATATGGATTTGGGATATGCTGCCACAGTATCGTCGAGTACTGGTCTATGGGATATGCAAGCAGTTGCAACAAACGAATCTTACTCATGGACTAACGATTTAGCAAGTGAATCTACAATATGGTTGGCTGCAATGGTATCAAGTTTACCTGAAGATTATGAAATGAATTATACAATATCCTATTCGATATACAACGCTACTGAAGAGCCAGTAGACAGTATGTATCAGAATGATGGACTTTTCGATGACTATATGGATGCAGGAGATGATTACACTACAGCAATGGACTTGATTCCTATGAACATGACCTTTGAAGGTTACGGGCATGACAGTTACGACAGTTACGATTATTACAAAATTTATATGCCTAATAATTATGCTATGCAAGTTACAGTAAGCTTCCCAGATCACAATGATATAGATGTATCATTAATGTATCAAAACCCTAATTGGGGATGGTATTCTACTATATCTTCGTCATACAATGACAACCCTGAAGTAGTGTCTGCAAATTATGATTACGCTGATCAAGACATTTACCTTCGCGTTCAAACAGATAGAGGTAGCGGAAATTATGAAGTCGAGATTTTAATGTGGACTCCAGGATTAGATCCTGGTTCACAACAAGATGATTGTGGAACTGGCATGGATATGGACGCACCATACTATGCTGGAGGTACGAACGGTAATGATGGCTCATGGGCTAATGAAAGTACGTCTGCAGGCCTCAATCCTGATGATCCTACAAACCACACAGGAGGAGTTTGTGAGGGTTGGTTGGATACTGGCTGGGATAGATATGATGTTTACCACATACCTGTGCCAGTAGGAAGCTATGCTATGATTAATGTTACAGTAATGACACCAGGAACATATGTGTATGCATACATGATCATGTGTCAAGTACAACATGAAGATTGTGGACCTACAAATCTAATGTACTATGCAGGTCCTTTGTGCGGTTACCAAACGTATGAAATGGAAGCATGCGAATCTAATTCGGGATTGTGGCCTGTGGGTCAAAGGAACATTAACGGCCAAAATGGCTGGATTACAATGATGATCTACACCTATTCAGCAAACGTAACATATGAAATGGATATTACATTCCCAGATCTTTCTGAGTTAGAAGGTGGAGTGCAAAATGATGCTAATTCTGGACAGGATGCTGGACCAGGTATGTTTACAGCTGTACATGTAAACGATCACATGAATGCTACACAAACTGATATGTTAACTAATAATGATACATTAGAATGGGAAGGATGGAGCATGGCAGCCCTTGACTCCACAGACAGATATTCATTCGATGTACCTGCGAATTCAGGAATAAACATATTCCTAGATTGTGGTTATGATATACCAGATCGCTGGTGTATCCTAGACGTATTCGACAGTGCAGATAATCAGATTGCAGGTAGTTACTATACTAGTGGATACCAGGAATACAATACAACCTCTCAGGCTTCTAACTTTGATACAACCTTAATGGTTAACATGAGGAATTGGGGAACTTACGATGATGAAGGTACCAACTACACCTTTACAGTAACATTCTACAACCTTGATGCTGATGGTGATGGCTGGTGGGACGGAATAGAAAATGACTGTGGTACTGACCCTAATGATAGTAACAGTACACCATCAGATTTTGACGGTGATGGACTATGTGACGCATTAGATGATGATATCGATAACGATGGAGTCCCCAATGGTGAAGACGCTATGGATTTCGATAATACCTCATCTGATGACATGGATAACGATGGAGTATCAGATCAAGATGATGACGATATAGATGGTGACGGCTGGACGAATTATGAAGAACAGCTTTGTTTAGGTGATTACTACAATGGAACAGAAAACCCACAAGCATGGGAAGATGTGAATATTATGCCTAATGATACCGACGGTGATGGCCTTTGCGACTTAATCGTAGGCGTTTCAATCTGGGATAATGATCCATTAGGATTAGTGGATTCTGACAGTGATAACGATGGTGTGAATGACCTTGATGCTGGTGGTAATATGCTAGATCAATTCCCTCTCGACGATTCAGAATGGGACGACACAGACGGTGATAGAATTGGAAACAATGCTGACCTAGATGATGATGGAGATGGATTCAATGATACAGAAGAAATAGACTGCCTATCAGATCCATTAATGTCAACCAGTCAACCAATAGATAGTGATGGCGATACCATATGTAATGCATTAGATGATGATAATGACAACGATGGTTACAACAATTCCATCGATTGGGATGAATTTAATCCTCTAGAGTGGATGGACAGCGATGGAGATGGTTATGGTGATAATGCTGACATGGATGATGATAACGATGGATGGTGGGATTCCTGCGAAGAAGTAGACTGGAACGATGCTATTGAAATTCAAATAATCTATAACTTTGGAGCGAATACAACTTTGCCTTCTAACTGCCCTAATCAAGTAGATGCATTCCCTTACGATTCTACAGAGTGGATTGATACTGATGGTGATCTCACTGGAGATAACGCTGATACTAATGATGATGGAGATGCATGGTCCGATTTAGAAGAATTAGACTGTGGAACAGACCCATTAGATATTACAAATGTACCATCTGATGATGATGGTGATGGAATATGTGATGTTGTAGATGCTGATGACGATGGCGATGGGATCAATGATGTTGATGATGCATTCCCATTCGATGCAGCCGAACAAGATGATTTGGATGGCGATGGCATAGGTGATAACGCCGATACAGATATGGACGGAGATGGCTGGTTAAATGATGATGAAACAGGTTGTTTAACTGACCCAATGGATGCGTTCGATGTCCCATCAGATAATGATAATGATTACTGGGCACTAGGCGTTCAAGCTTGTGATATCAATGATCCAGACGATGATAATGATTTGGTACCAGATCCAATAGATCCATCTAATCCTATTGTTGGTGAAGATTTCTTCCCACTGGAACCTACTGAGTCGAGAGACACAGATGGTGACGGAATCGGTGATTTTGCAGATAACGATGATGATGGCGATGGTTGGTTAGATGTAACTGAAGAGTTATGTGCTAATAATGGCGGCCGAGGAGATCCTTTGTCAGCATCAGAGATGCCGGCAGATAGCGATTGGAATCCTGGAGCTGATGGAGAACACGGAACTGATGATGACTTTGCCCAGGGAGATGGAATTTGTGATGCATTAGATCCGGATACTGATGGAGATGGATATCCAAACCCAATGAATATTTTAGCCCCTGAAGCTTGGGAAGACCATTTCCCAACAGATAATACAGAGTGGTATGATGCTAATGGAGATGGTCTGGGAGATAATGGTGTACAACCTACAATCCTAGATGACGTTTCTGCAGAACCTTTACCATTCATCGGTGTTTTAGTAGGTATTGTTGCGCTTGGAATTGGCCTAACAAGAATGGCTAACACTGGTTCAAAAGATGAAGATATCGAAGGAGACTACACAGATGAATTCGAGGACTTTGACTTTGATGACGAGGACTTAGATGATGAAGAATCAGATGATAGCGATGAAGACGCTGATGAAGATGATGAAATGGAGGACTGATACAATGAACGAAAAAATAGTAGAAAAAGCAAGAACTTTACTGCTTTGTGCCATTATGGTAACAGCAGCAATGATGCCTATGCTCTCAGGAGCTACTGATGAACAACTAAGAGACCAAGACTCTCTAAAGTATACTATGATCTCTACTAGTGGTGATGTATATCTCGATGAAGGAGGATTAGGATATTATGATATATGTCTTGATGAAGCTCCTGATGGAGTAGTAGTTATTACGCCTTCATCTGATAATTCTATTGTTACAATAGAGCCAGCATACCTAAAGTTTACAAAATTAAATTGGGATTGGTGTGATTGGTTTGAAATAACAGTTGATGAAGATGATGATGCTTCTGATTCTATGGCAACTATTTCCCACACAATTGATGGTACAGACACTCTATATGTTAATTCTACTATCTCTGATATAATGGTTACAGCATATGATTTGGATTCTGATATTGATGGTGATGATATGCCAGATGGATTAGATGACGATATCGATGGAGACGGAGTAATCAATACTGAAGATGCATTCCCAGAAGATTCCACAGAGACAGAAGATGCAGATGACGATGGAGTTGGTGATAATGCTGACATGGACGATGATAATGATGGAGTTAACGATACTGATGACTGGGCTCCTTTAGACGACTCCGAACAATATGATTCGGACGGGGATGGAGTTGGCGACAACTCTGACATATTCCCTGAGGATGCTAATGAAACAGAAGATACTGACGATGATGGAGTTGGCGACAACTCTGACATATTCCCAGATGATGGAAACGAATCTATGGATACAGATGGAGATGGAGTTGGCGACAACTCTGATACTTTCTATAATGATTCCACCGAAACCATGGACACAGATGGAGATGGTGTAGGAGATAACGCTGATGCTTTCTATAATGATTCCACTGAAACTATGTACACTGATGGAGATGGTGTAGGAGATAACGCTGATGCTTTCTATGACGATTCTACTGAAACTATGGACACAGATGGAGACGGTGTAGGAGATAACGCTGATACCGATGCGGATAATGATACTGTATTAGATGTCGATGAGGCATCAAACCTTACATTAGATTGTCAATTATTAGTCGATTGTGATGGCGATGGTGTCGATGATGCAGATGATGCATTCGACTTAGATCCTGAAGCGTGGGATGACACAGATGGAGATGGATTAGCAGATTCTTTCCCTAATCTATTGACTATAATTGATGGCGATTCTCTTTGTTACTTGTCAGTAACTTCATCCGATGATGATTCAGACGGTGATGGTTATGAAGATCAAGAATGTACTTTCGATTTAGGCAGTGGGGAAATAGCTGCTCTTAGATTACAAACTCGAAGTTATGGTTCGGAAGTTGGTATTAAATTAACTTTCCCTGACGATTCCCAATTAGTTTTCGCACATGGATACAGTACTGGATTTAGTTCCAGCACATTTTATGAACTAGGAACTATTTCTGACTCTGGTGAGTATACTTTACAGATGTATGATTCCTATGGTGATGGCTGTAATGGCAGTACAACATCTCCTTGTTATGTTGAGGCTGTATTGCAAATAATGGGTATGCCCTCAGCTAGTGGATTTGGTACCACTCTGGATATGGACGATGATGGTGATTCCTGGTCTGATGTAGATGAAGATCTATGCGGAACTGATAACTTGAATGCTTCCGATATACCATTGGATACTGATGGTGATTTAACATGTGATATTGTTGATGACGATGATGATGGAGATGGAGTTCTTGATTCTGATGAGGTAGATGGTTCTGGACTCGGCGCTAACGGGGAAGATGTAAATTGTGTAATTACTGAAGACTGTGATGGTGACGGAGTAGATGACGGAACTGATTCTAATGATGATGATGCTACAGAACAGACTGATATGGACGGCGATGGAATCGGCGACAATTCCGACACTGATAGAGACGGAGATGGTTATGGTAATTCCAATGATGCATTTGAGGACGACGGGACTGAGTGGGTAGATTCTGATGGAGATGGCGTAGGAGATAATGCTGATACCGATGATGATGATGATGGAACACTAGATGAGATAGACGATTTCCCGCTTGATGCTAATCAACAATTCGATGTTGATGGTGACGGCTGGGGTAATGCAGCAGATATGGACGATGACGGCGATGGAATAGAAGATCAAATAGATGAAGATGATGATGGTGATGGCTATTCTGATGTTGATGAAGATACTAATTGTGTAGGAGGAAACTCGTTAACCGATGATGTTACACCTAATGATAATGATGGTGATATGATTTGTGATTCATTAGATGATGATGATGATGATGATGGTACAGATGATGTTGATGATGCATTCCCTATGGATCCATGTGCAGATACAGATACTGATGGCGATGAATTACCAGATTCTTTAGAAGAAAACTGTACAACAACACTTGTTGCTGATGCAGACGATGATTCCGCCCCAGGAGCATTGCCATTGACTACATGGATACTAACTATTTCTGATTATTGGGGGGACGGTTATCATGATATAACAGTAGAAGATGCTGATGGTGCACTCGTATGCGGTATATCTGATGGTAGTTACTATAGTACAACCTACTACAGCAACACATGTACAATAACAGAATCATACGTAGATATTTACTGGGATGCTGATTCATATTATGATGAGGGAACATTGACAATTGCCGATGGTGATGGAAACCTGCTTTCTAGCATCACTGGTAACATTTACACATACTATTACGGCCCTTATCTAATCACAAGTTTAGAATCTGAACCTGGTCCAGATTGGACAGATGCTGAAGAAGAAGATTGTGGAACCGATCCTCTTGATGAAAGCGATGAACCAATTGATACAGATGGAGATGGTCTCTGTGATAATGAACAAGATGACGATAATGATGGTGACGGAGTGAATAATACAGATGATGCATTCCCTGAAGATTCAACTGAAGATACTGATACAGATGGTGATGGCGTTGGGGATAATGCTGAATGTACCGTGACAACTGATACAGATGGCGACGGATTGTGCGATATAATCGATAACGATGATGATGGCGATGGAGTTAATGACACAGACGAATCATCTGGATGTGATCTATTAACAGATTGTGATTTAGATGGCGTCAATGATCCCGATGAAGCTAATGGTACAGGCATAGGACTAAACGGTGGTGATGTAGATTGTATCGTTACCAAGGATTGTGATGGAGATACATATGAAGATGCAAATGATACATTCCCATTAGATTCTTCAGAATGGAATGATACTGATGGTGATGGTTTCGGAGATAATGATGATGATTTAGATATCGATGGTGATGGTTTGGCCAACGCTTACGATGCTTGTCCGTTTGATGATGATGAATACTATGATACAGACGGAGATGGCATTTGCGATAACGCAGATGATGATGACGATGATGATGGAGTTTCCGATGATGAAGACGTAGCGCCATTAGATGGCGACGAGTCGACCGATTGGGATGGCGATGGAATTGGTGATAATTCCGATGCTGATGACGATGGAGATGGAATAGATGATGATTTTGATGTCAATGAAGACGGCGAATCACAGGCTTATGATTTTGACAACGATGGTTGGGACGATGATGATGAAGCTACATGCGGTAGTAATGCTTCAGATAGTAATGAGATACCTACAGATAATGATGACGATGGTCTTTGTAATGATATTCAAGACGATGATAATGATGGTGATGGTACAAATAATACTAATGACGCATTCCCTCTAGATCCTGAAGCGTGGGATGACTCAGATGGGGATGGATTAGCAGATTCTTTCCCTAATCTAATTACTATAATTGATGGCGATTCTCTTTGTTACTTGTCAGTAACTTCATCCGATGATGATTCAGACGGTGATGGTTATGATGATGCGGAATGTACATTTGAATTAGGATCTAATGATTTAGTAGCATTAAGGCTACAAACACAGGGTTATGGTTCTTCCGAAACTGGAATAAAAATAACATTCCCCGATGGTACTCAAACGATTTCGTCTCACGGAACACTTGCTTCCTATACTTTCTACGACTTAGGGACATTCTCTGATTCTGGAGAATATACGTTACAAATGTACGATTCCTATGGTGATGGCTGTAATGGCAGTACGACATCACCATGTTACTTTGAAGCAGTATTACAAATAATGGGAATGCCATCTACTAGTGGATTCGGAACCGATCTTGATATGGATGATGATAATGATGGCTATTCTGATGTTGATGAAGATATTTGTGTAGGAGGAAACTCGTTAGATGTTAATGTTACACCTAATGATAATGATGCTGATATGATTTGTGATGAATTAGATGACGATGACGATGACGATGGTTATTCAGATGATGACGAATTAAATAACTGTGGCAACTCAATGGCAAAGACAGGATATGCATCAGATTCACTAGATAACAACTCTACACCACTAGATACAGATGGCGATTATATTTGTGATGAATTAGATGAGGATGATGATGATGATGGTTACTCAGATGCAGACGAAAATACTAATTGTGCGTCTGAAGATACTGGTTCACCAATATCTGATTCCTTAAATGCAAGTGACACACCTCCAGATAATGATGGAGATCTGACTTGTGATGTATTAGATGATGATGATGACGATGATGGTTATTCAGATGCAGATGATGCTTACCCAATGGATCCTTGTGCAGGTATGGATACTGATGGAGACGATTTACCTGATTATTTGGAAGATGGTTGCACGACTGACCTAATGGCAGATGAGGATGACGATGATGATGGATATACAGATGTCGATGAAACATCAGATTGCGGTTTATCATCAGATCCTCTGGATGAGGAATCAATGCCTCTAGATACAGATGGTGACATGTTGTGTGATGAACAGGATGACGATGATGATAATGATGGATACATGGATGATAATGATGCATTCCCTGTACACCAGTCTTCTCACGTAGATACTGATGGAGATGGTATGCCTGATTTTATTGGAGATGTCACAGAACATATGGGAGATGATTTCGATCTTGGAAACTGGACTGGAATGGACTGGAACCAGGAAGATGCTCATCCTAATTGGGGCATGGATTCTATCTATGGAGAAATATTCCTATGTGAAGATGGATTGGTAATATCCTGGTTTGGATACAATTTCGTACCTTCATACTGGATTAACGACGGATACGTTGACTGTAACGACGGCTCAGATGAAACAGTTGACATGGATACTTTCGGACCTGCTACAACAGGTTGGGAAAGAAGTGGTGATGCCAACTTTGGATTAGGTTCTGGTTCCCTATTAGATGGATACGCAGCCAAATCGTCCGGATTAGATGCCAATGAATCAGCTATTCTTTCTATTACTATTGATACTGACTCTGGTTACTTGTTATTCGATGTTCTTGTAAGCACTGAAGAGAGATACGACCAATTATGTTTGTTCATCGATGGCTACGAAGAAGGTTGTATGAGTGGACAATCTCCACGGGATTCTTATCTCGATGAAAACGGTGATTGGTTAGATTTCGTATGTGATGAAGGTTCAATTTATGGTTCTGAAATACCAATCGATTGGGTCCAAGATGGTTGGGATGATTGCGGTGATTCTGATGGCGATGGAATTGCAGATGATGAAGACGCTTCACTGAACTTATGGACTTACCATGAAGAATCCGTAGAAGTATATGTCAATTCAGGTATACACACCTTTGAATGGATTTATTCCAAAGACGGAGGCATAGATGGCGGAGCAGACAGAATTTATATTGATAATATTTTATTCCCTATGGCTGTGCAAGGTGATGATGATCTAGAGCTTGACATGGATGATGACAATGATGGCGTGGAAGATGATATGGACGCATGTCCGTTAGATGACTCAGAGAATATTGATACAGATGGAGATGGATTTTGCGATAATCAAGACTCAGATGATGACAATGATGGTATTTATGACTTCAACGATGCAATGCCTCTTGATCCTGATGAGCAATTCGATACAGATGGCGACGGAATTGGTGACAATTCAGATGAAGAC
>Ga0315320_10004445_pt1 | contig 11489 bp, 9 predicted proteins | sample M140m21515metaG_FD_203458 | JGI IMG/M metagenome (GOLD analysis project Ga0315320, IMG submission 203458) | Ammonia-oxidizing marine archaeal communities from Monterey Bay, California, United States - M1 40m 21515 | ecosystem: Environmental > Aquatic > Marine > Coastal | place: USA: California...
CGAATACCTCGATCAATATCAGAACGAAACCCAACCTTTCTTGCTTTACGTCGCTTACACAGCACCACACTATCCTCTTCACGCCAGCGAAGCAGACGTCTCAAAATACCGAGGAAAATACAAGAGTCTCGGCTGGGATCAGTTACGCAAAAACAGGTACGCGAGACAGCAGGGAATGAACATTCTGCCAAACGGTGCAATTCTCTCGCAGCGTGATTCATCCATTCCGGCATGGACTTCCATCAAGGAAAGTGACACTGATTGGTGGGATCTACGGATGGCAACTTACGCTGCCATGATTGATCGAATGGATAGGAACATTGGGAGGATTCTCGAAAAGCTTGAAGAGACGGGCCAAGCTGACAACACCGTGATCTTCTTCTTATCGGACAACGGTGCATGCAACGACTCGGCAGATCGCTCGACAATAAAAGGAACGATGCCTTGGGAAGTGACTAGCTACTTAACTCAAGGTCGCCCTTGGGCCAACGCATCCAACACTCCCTATCGCCAATACAAGACAACGGACTACGAAGGCGGAACCCGCACTCCCATGATTGCTCACTGGCCGGGAAAGATCGCGCGAGCATCCATGACTGACCATCCCGGCCACTTGATTGACTTCACCCCCACGATGCTCGATTTAGCGGGAGTGGAAATTGAATCAACCCTGCCAGGTCAATCGTTGGTGCCAGTCCTGAAAGGAAAGCAACTGTCGCGTCGCTGGCCGCTGTTTTGGCAATTCGGCAAGTCGCAAGCGATCCGCGACAAAGACTGGAAATTGGTCAAGCATGGATCAAAGGACTGGGAATTATTCAACCTCGAAAGCGATCCCACGGAGACCAAGGATCTGGCATTCAGACACCCCAAAAAGGTATCCGCCATGGCGGACCAATGGAAAGTTTGGTGGAAGCAGAAATCCAGCAAAGAGTGACAAACCCTGCTATTCAAATTCCGCGTGAACACAGACAAACGCTCGCTTCATTCCCAGCAGCAGGTCAACCCAATCCGGACAGACGAGCATCCTGCGATGCTTCAATCGTTTTCAGGATCAACTCGACAACACAAGCCGCGAGCAAATGCCACTTGTCTGGCATCGCTCACTCGACGCCATCAGGAACTTTGTCGTTACGATTGCGCCGATGAAGGTACATTTTGATCGGGACTTCACCAAACGCCAGATGATCTCGCAGCACACCCAGTAGATAACGTCGATAATCTTTGCCGAATGCCTTGGGCTCTCCGCACATCAGGACAATGGTTGGCGGTTCAGTCGACACCTGTGTGGCGTAGTAGATTTTGGGGCGACGGTTTTGATACAGCGGAGGTTCATGTGCATCCATGGCCGCCTTGATCAAGCGATTCAAGACCCCAGTTGAAACGCGTTCACGCGACTGCTTGAACAACATGGTCGCGTGGTTCAACAGCGTTTTGACGTTTTTGCCAGTTTGGCCTGTAATGAAAGCGATGGGGGCATACGACAATGTTGAAAATTGTGAACGCAGGTAACTGACCCATCGATCCGTGGAAACGGAACCATGCAACATGTCCCATTTATTGATCACAAAGATGCACGGTTTGTGATTTTCCATCACGTACCCCATCAACTGCTTATCAACTTTACTAATCGTTTCCGTTGCATCAAAGAACATCAGTACGACGTCGGCACGACGCACACCACGTTGCGCTCGATGCATTCCGTAGTATTCGAGGTCAGTTCGCTGACTTTTGCGTTTACGTAATCCTGGCGTGTCAATCGCAACGAAGGTTTGTCCATCGATCTCAAAATGCACATCAACACTATCGCGAGTGGTTCCCGGCACCTCACTGACAATCATTCGTTCCGATTCGGCCAGCGTATTGACGAATGTGCTTTTACCAACATTCCTACGACCAACGATCGTCAACTTCATCTGTGGAGTGGTGACGGTCTCATCAACAGGATCAGGCAAGCGGTCAACAATCAATTCCAGTAAGCGATCACGATTTCGGTTCTGCGTGGTGCTGGTGCACAGCACATGCCCGCGTCCCAGTTTATGAAACTCATCGGACTGAATTTCCTGATGTTCTTGATCGGTTTTGTTGGCGACAAGGATCACAGGTTTCTCCACGCCCCTGAGGCGTTCAGTGACCATTTCATCGAGCGGCATCAAACCCGTTTGAATGTCGACCACCAACAGAATGACATCAGCGGCGTTAATAGCCAATTCAATCTGCTGCCGCACGTCTGCTGTCAGGTTATCTTCATCTTCGACACCCATTCCGCCTGTATCGATCAATTCGAAATAGCGTTCATTGGCTTCGATCAAGGTTGTCATGCGATCCCGGGTCACCCCGGAATGATCATCGACGATGGCCAACCGACGACGCGCCAGCCAGTTAAAAACGCTGCTCTTGCCGACATTTGGACGTCCGACGATGGCGACTTGGGGGACTGGCATGGAAGGCTACTTGAAACAGAAATGCTCGTTGGACATGCTGCAAAATCGACCAAAACGAGGCCAACCCAACACGAGCAAGAGGAAGAAATGAACTGACCGAGGATGCATTGCCCCGGTACACAAGCGAGTTATCCGATTGACACCCCACTCACTTTCAGGGCTCGCAGAATCGGCAAACACAACGGGAAAGCGTAAACACAGCAAGGCAAATGGGATAGTCCTGTTTCCGTGCTTGACGGTTTCAACTGCCCAACCAGAGGTGCTGACCATCGTCGCTGCCCCTCCCAAACCGCAAACATTACGCATGATGCCCCGCTCGCACGATAGACGGCTTGCCCGATACAATCTGAGCGGACATGGAATCTGTCGGCGTTTGCCGCTTCCGATCGGCTCGGCAGCCAGATTCAGACCATTTCGCAGCGGAATGCTCATGAATACCTTCAGCGAATCGACCAATCAACAATCAGCGGATGACGTATCCGAGCAGCCAGCCGCGGAACCGCAGAATCCGAACGCGTCCTCGAGTTCTGAATTGCCCCAGCCGATTGAGGGTTCGCATGCCATCGAGCCTTTAGACCCCCATCAGACCGCCGCGGAAACTGCAGCTTTGGCGGCACATTTGCAACGCGCCGGGGTGATGTGGCTGCCTCGACCTGACGTACAGTCGACCGAACTGTTTGTCACACGCTTCTCCGTTCCCGACACACTGCTGCCAACGTCATCCGGCACGAGCACAGGAGAACCGAACTCAACGCAGCTGGGTGTAGGGCAGACCGGTGCTGGAACCGGATCAAGCGGAAACGTTGCTCCGGCTAACGATCACGCAGGAACCTCGGCTACAGGAACCTCGGCTACAGGAACCTCGGCTACGCGGGTCAACAACAGTTCAGGTCCAAAGCCACCTCCAACTCGTGACACTCCCAATCGCCCTCCCGCCAGTCGCCCCGCATCAAGACTTGAAGGTGTCTCCGCCATTCATGCGACAGCAGGCGATTACCCAAGTGACGCGCTGCCTCCAGAGCAACGCACACTACAACTGACACAGTTGGAAGAAGCGGTTGCATCGTGCACGCAGTGCGCGGCACTGGCTAACTGCCGCAACAAGACCGTGTTCGGAGAGGGCAACACAAGTCCCCGGATCGCCTTTTTCGGTGAGGGACCGGGTGAAGAAGAGGATCTGAGCGGACGACCGTTTGTGGGAAGAGCCGGTGAGTTGCTTACAAAAATGATAGAAGCCTGCACGCTCCAACGTGACGATGTCTACATCCTCAACACGATCAAATGCCGGCCGCCGGGTAACCGCAACCCCGAAGGAGATGAGATTGCAAACTGCCGATCCTATTACCAGCAGCAATTTGATTTACTGAGGCCCGAATACATTGTCTGCCTAGGTGCTGTCAGTGCCCAAGAACTCTTAGGGACGAAACTGTCGGTTGGCCGACTACGTGGAACGCTGCACCGCTACTTTGCAAGCAAAGTACTTGTGACCTACCACCCAGCGTATTTGCTTCGCAATCCGGCAGCCAAAAAGGCTGCGTGGGCTGACCTGCAACTCCTGATGCGTGATGCTTGCATCCAAATACCAAAGCGTTAGGCGGGGGTGTCCATCCACGCTTTAAATTTTTTATTTTGTAGATTGTTATCAATCTGGTTGTGACACGCCGTATTCGCTCTTGACCGTTTTGTTCAGATGGGAACAATTTGCCCACGGTGAAGCAAGGATTGCTCACTCGCAGTGGTGGAACCGCTGCTGAAGCGAACGACACGATGTGCAGGGAGGCCATCATGCACCACGGAATCCAACGTTCCGAAGTCTCGGATACGAACAGCGTTTTTCCAGCCAAGGCAAAATCACTCATTGATTTGGCGACTGGCAAATTTCCCGGCAGTGACTTGGCAGTAGCCAGCCAACCGTTCTTGGCGGCCAGCACGCCGACGTTTTCACTACGTGCATTGCTATCCGATGCCCGCTTCTTTGCTGCTGATGACATCGAGTTCGATTCGATCGCTGAGTCATCAGCAACAACGTCTACTGGTGAATTGGTTGTTTACCGACTTGGCCAAGACAATCCCTCACGCGTGATTGCAGACGCGTTGGCCCGCGGCGCCTGCGGCATTCTGACGGAGCAGCTTTTGCCATGTCCGTTGCCCCAGTGCATTGTGGGTGACATGGAAGTGACTCTGGCAGAAATAGCGGCCCAACAAACGGGTCGTCCAGACCGGCAGATGTTAACGATCGGCGTGATTGGCTCTGCAGGGAAGACGACCACCTCCCTGCTGGTTTCTGCCTTGCTACGATCCGTCTCCATCCGCACGGCTTATCAAACCGACTTGGGCGAGAGTGACGGTGTCGTGCAGTCCACGTCCAACTCATCCATCCCGAATAACCGAGAACTTGTGCATTGGCTAGCGGAAGCCAAAGACAGCCAATGCAAAGCCGCGGTCATTGAAATGTCTGAAACGGAAGCACGCCACGGAAACTACGATGCGATTCAATTCGACATCATTGTCATCTGTGGAACAGCAACCAGTACGGACGACTATGGTCCATCAGGCCTGCAATGTAGTCTTGAGCGACTGGCAGACGACGGGGTTGTGATCGCATCTGCTGATGAGCCGAGTGTCATTCGCGAACTGCAGAACCACGACGTCCGCACTTTGACCTATGGAATTCACAAGAACGCAGACGTCACCGCACAAATTTTTGATCAGTCTGACGGCGTCAGCACTTTATTGCTGACACATCAAGACTCAACCACGATCATGGAAACCTGCCTGTGTGGTTACGCCATGGCCGCCAACCATGCTGCAGCAGCCGTAGTCGGCCTGCTGCTTGCAGAGCCGCTCGAGCGAATTGCCGAAAGCCTGAGTCAGTTGCGTACCGTTCCTGGCCGCAGCCAGCGAATGGTAGAGCACGGCAAGCCAACGGTTGTGATCGATGCTGGCGGCACCCCGGCACGAGCCGTCGAAGCGATGCGGCCCTGCCGCGACATGAAAGCGGGTGGAAAGCTGTGGTGCATACTGGTACTGGATGCTGCAGCTGACGCAGACACACTATCACGATACGGAACGCAGTTGGAACGTTTTGCGGATCAAGCGATCATCACTGCAACCGACCAGTCCCGCTCGGGCTTCCTCGCAGCATCCCATAACGTTCTCGATGGTGTTAAAAAGTGTGCGAGCTTCCGATTAGTGGCAAATCGACATCGAGCCATTGAATGGGCCGTGACCGAAGCCGCTGCCGAAGACACGGTTCTGATCATTACAGGCGAGCGAGGACTAACCGCCCACGCACAACGTACTGACTTGGCGCGGATCGAAGAGTGCGTTGAGAGCTCGCGAAATTGCGTTGACGAAGTCGACACTGAGTTGAAGCCCAAGCTAAGCATTTTTGGACTTTAAACAACCATTTCCACCCGTATTTTGTCTGCATTTCCACCCGTATTTTGTCTGGCAGAATGCGGGTGCGATGGAAAGCAAAACGCCTTACCGGCGTGATTCTGAATGCACCTCAGGGTGACGTCACGACGCAAGGCAGTGCACCATCAATGCCTGCCACTCTAACCACTGTGCCAGCATGCACTTTTGATACGCATCACCGTGACTTTTTCTAACAGCACGACTGCACTCATCGACGAAGTCAAAGGGATCCGCATAAGTTCCCTCGCTCAGCTCGGGCAATTGCTCGAAAATCGGGTGATCACCGACTTTGCGAAACCAATATTTAGAATTACCAAAATCACCTTCTCGCCGGTGCATGATCCCGTGCCAAAAGCTTCCATTGCGGCAAGGTAGATCTTGACTGATCGAGTGACTTCTTTCCAAATTGCCCGCCAATAGCCAAAGCCCGGAGAGACCGAGAGCAGCTTGCGACTTGGATAGAACGGCTGTCTCCCCAATGTTAAAAACAAGGCCGGATTCAGAGATTTGAGCATCCAGCAACAGTTCTGTGAGTTGCTTTGCCACCGTTCCTTCCCCAAGATCGGGCATCTCCGCTGCAGCAATCGCTGCGATCAGTTTTGACGGCAAACTGGCGAGTTCGTTGTGGGCAAATGAGTCAAGTTGAGGCATTCAAACATCTTCCATTGGCAAAAATACGGCAAATCGTGGCCAAACAATCCTGTCGGAAGCTGATTCAGACAGATCGCGAAGGCTACCGACCCAGAACCTCCATTGCTAGACTACACTCTGCAGAGAACGTGCTTCCGGAGTTGAAACGGGGTACGTCGATTCAGGTTGCAACCACATCCTGCCGATCGGCCGCCCGCAAACTCGCGTGAAATGTGAGCAATCGCAGATCTGAATCGCGTTGCCCCATTTGAGAAATGGGGGAAGCAGAAGTAGAAGTAGAAGTAGAAGTAGCGGAGCACGGACTTTCCAGCATCCAAGCCGGAGATTCCACAAACGCTTGCTTGAACGCACGCGACTACCGAATTGACCAGTTTTTATCCTTTCTCCACCTTTTCGACGAAACTGATGAGCAGCGGCGACCCAGCCCCAACGGACGGCCAAGACCCCACCGACGCAGCAACTCCCCCAGCCACAGTTGCTTCTGAAGCCACAGTTGCTTCTGAAGCCACAGTTGCTTCTACCGCACCTGAGCCACAAGCCGTCGAAGCTTCGGCACAGGACAGTGCTGGTAGAGCAGAAGTTGCTGCCGCGCCATCTGAAATACCCCCACCGGCAGCCGATACCAAATCTGCGAGTCCTCTAGCCAAGCGAGATCGTGTTGCCGGCCCGCTGGCAGCGAGGGGCTTGGGAATCGCCAAGCCAGCATCACCCTCTGTCAGTACAGAAGAGCTAGAAGCAGCTGACCAAGCTGCTTCGGAGCAGTCCGGCAAAGGGAATGCAGGGAAAAAGTCGAAGCCAAGGCCAAGGTTGGCGGGTGACAAGCCCAGGCCCAAACGCCCCCAGCAAGCACCGACCAGCAAAGTTGCGATACCGAACGCTCGCCACGCACTTCCTGATGACATTCAGGCGGAATTGGATGCGGAACTTGCCGCAACTGATGTCGAAGCCATGCTCAGTGGGCCAGCGGGAATGGCCAACCGATCCGAACCACTGACCGAAGGTGCAAGCGTTCAGGGTCAAGTGCTAAAGATCCACGATGACAATGTCTTCATCGCACTCGGCGGTCCTGACGAGGGTGTGGTCGCCTTTGATCAATTCGAACAGGAGCCAGCCATTGGCGACTCCGTAGAAGTGTTGATACGAGGTATCAGCCGCGAAGACGGCCTGTATGCACTTGGGCTTCCCGGTAGCGCGATCGAAGCTTCCGATTGGGAAGACATCGACGAGGGTTCCGTTGTTGAGGTCACGGTGACCGGAAGCAATTCAGGCGGTTTGGAGTGCAAAGTTGGTGGTGCCAAGGGTTTCATTCCCATCAGCCAGATCAGTGAGTACCGAGTCGAAGACACAAGCGAATTTGTCGATCAGAAGTTTCGCTGTGTTGTCACGGAATCAAGCCAAAAGCGAGGCAACCTCGTTTTGAGTCGCCGTGCGATTCTCGAGCGTGAACGCGAAGAGAAACGCAAAGAGCAGCTCGAACAAATCGAAGCTGGTGACGAATTACAGGGCATCGTTCGTACCATCAAGGACTTTGGGGCTTTCGTCGATCTAGGTGGACTCGATGGATTGATCCACATCAGCAAACTCAGTTGGGATCGGGTCAAGCATCCAAGCGAGGTGCTTGAGATCGGCCAGCAAGTCACCGTGAAGCTAGACTCCGTTGACAAAGAGACCGGTAAGATTTCTTTGTCATACCGCGATCTACTAGAAAACCCCTGGGACACCGCCGAGCAGGAATTCGAAGTGGGCTCGGTCCACAAAGGGACTGTCACTCGCGTCGCAGCGTTTGGTTGCTTCGTAAAACTTACAGCCGGAGTTGAAGGGCTGGTTCACATCAGCGAACTGGCGCACCATCGGGTTTCCAAAGTGGGTGCTTTTGTCAACGAAGGAGAAGAAGTCGAGGTCAAAGTGTTGAGCTTTGACCGCGACGCTCAAAAAGTGGGTCTGTCGATCAAGGCAGCTCAACAGGCACCGGTAGACCCGACCAAACAAAAAGATAAGGAAGAGGTTGAGGAACCACCTCGCGAAGTGGCCGTCAAGGCTTCGCACACGGGACCACTGAAAGGCGGCAACAATCAGGACACTGGTGGGTCGCAATTCGGACTCCGCTGGTAAGTCAGAATCCCGAGCAATCCACTTCCGGTCTCCCCAAAGGGGTGGGGTCAGGTTTTGTCGTTAAATTCGGCATAATTGGCACAAACGGAACCCTGAGTGATTAGTCTGCATTAGGTGCACCGGCAACGCGGACAAAGATCGCATGTTGCCGGCCACCGTTTCCCGCACGCGGTACTCCTGCCCAGATGAGGACGTTTGCCGTTGGGATACGTAATGCCCCGCGATGTGGACGCGCCCCATGCATCTGTATTTTTTTCTGCTTGTCGTGCTGTCGTTAAGCTGCGCCTCGTTACCTCCGATCGAGACGTCGCTGGAACGGGCAAGCTTAGCTAGCGGCTGCATGCTCACTGCACTGGTTCTGCTGTGCCATATCGCAGCGAGAATCTGCTCAAAGCAAATCGTTCGCGAGGGGGTGGATCCACGATTCGGATCTGAATTATTAGACCGACAAATGACAGCCTTCCGATGGCTTGGCTTAGGAATCGTGCTGCTGTGCCTCGCAGGCTTTGGGCTTGCTACAGCGACTGTACAGGCGCCCTACCTTCGCAGTTCACTTTTCCTTCAAGCAGTGATCCTGCTAGTCCCCGGTCTCATCATCACGCTGGCAACATGGTCAGCAGAACAGTACTACCGTGGCCTGACAGGCCTTGTCGATAACAGTCCATGGTTGCATGCGACACATCTTTGGCAACGTTTCCGTGGGACAGTCGCGTGGCTTGTCATACCGATCCTGCTTCTGCTTGGGATAACAGACCTGATCACTGGCTTACCACTCGATGATTCATCAGCAACGATCATCACAGCAGCAGTCTTGCTCCTATTCGTCCCGCTAGGCTTACCTTGGCTGATTCGACATCTTTTTAAGACATCGCGAGTGGACAAACCAACTGAGCGTTGGATTGATGAAATCATGATTGCGTCAGGCCTGAAACGCACGCGGATTGTTTGTTGGCACACAGGCAATCGCACATTCAATGCCATGGTCGCAGGTTTTATCCCTCCACTAAGAACCTTGCTAATCTCTGACCGTGCATTGAACGAATTACCTCGCGCCGAGCTTGCTATGGTGGTTCTTCATGAAGCAGCTCACCTTCGACGCTTTCACGTACCACTTCGAATGCTAACGATTGTTCCAGCGTGGCTGTTGGGTGGTTTAATCACACGGTTTGCTGAAGGTCACTCATGGGCAATGACAGCCGGCAGCGGCGTGGCCATCACGATGACCTTAATCACACTCCGCATCGCTGCGATTCGAACGGAACTGGATGCTGATCAGCAAGCTTGCGAGATGGCAGTCGAGATGGCAGATACGGTCGAAGATGTTCCTAACTGCTACCGAGATGCAGCCGGCGCACTTTCTGACGCGTTACTTCGCATCACAGTGGAATCTCCTTCTGCCAGAAAGGCGAGTTGGCTGCACCCCGGAGTATCCCAACGGATTACAAACATGAAGCAGCATGCAACTGAGCAGCATTCCTATGTTAAAAACAGCACCTCGACCGCGGAAACGGCCCCCCTCTTGCACCAAACCTGATTCCGGGAATCCCGCGAAACGGGTGCTTAGTTACCGACAGAGCCGAGTTAGCTCGCTTGTTCAGAATGCCTCGCATTCCTGATAATCTTCCACTTTCTGAACACGGTAACCCCGTCATTTTTGACGTAATTTCCACCGACGGGGACGCCCAGCTTTATCGGTTGCAATCCCTTCGACGCGTTTCATCGGAGAAATGCAGCTGAAACTTGTAAGCCTACGGGGCGATCGATTGGCATCCGATTCAATCGTGTCCCCCATTCACTCAAACACACTGTGGCTTCATAATCCCCCCACGCGGATAACCGGAGCGCTGTTCCGGCTTCCGCAATCAACCAACATCAAATTGCACCGGAGATACATTCATGGGACGCTCGGGAATCATTACGTTCAAAGGAAATCCAATGACGCTGGAAGGCAATGACATTGCAATCGGCGGCGACGCCCCTGATTTCACTGTCCATTACGCTGACGCTGGGATCCAAGCTTTGTCTCTCAGTGACTTGAAGGGAAAGCCTTCGATTATCAGCGTTGTTCCAAGTTTGGATACACCGGTGTGCGCGATCCAGACCAAAAAATTCAACGAAGAAATCGCCTCTCTGGGTGACAACATCAATGCAGTCACTGTCAGTCGTGATTTGCCATTTGCGCAGGCTCGCTTTTGTGGCGCCGAAGACGTCTCGATGCGTACCGCGAGCGATTACCAAAGCCATCAGTTTGGCACTGCATTTGGCGTCACCATCGAGGAACTCAAACTTTTGACTCGTGCAGTCTTCGTATTGGATTCAGAGGGCAAAGTTGCATACAAAGAGATCGTACCGGAAGTCACCGAAGAGCCTGATTATGCGGCTGCCATGGCGGCTTTGCGGATGCTTGCCTAGCCAATTTCTGTCCACCTTACAGGCGGGCAGGCATGTTAAACTGAGCGGTCCGCCATAGCGATCGCGTGCAAAAGAACGACCGTCGCTACGTAGCAAACTACGTGGCGGCGATTTTCGTCCAACCTGCTGGTAAACTAATGTCCAAATTCGTCGTTGTAGCGCTCTACCGATTTGTGCCACTGGATGATTTTGAAGACTTGCAGAAACCGATCCATGATCACATGGTTGAGTACGGAGTCTGTGGCAGCCTGCTGCTAGCCAGCGAAGGCATCAATGGCACCGTGTCTGGAAGTCGTGAGGGGATTGATCGGCTTCTGAAATACCTGAGAAATGACCCACGCCTCAGCAGCCTCGAGGTCAAGGAATCATATTCTGACGGGGCTCCCTTCAAGCGAACACGCGTGCGTCTGAAAAAAGAGATCGTGACCATGGGCGTCGAAGGGATCGATCCCA
>Ga0315320_10004447_pt1 | contig 11486 bp, 9 predicted proteins | sample M140m21515metaG_FD_203458 | JGI IMG/M metagenome (GOLD analysis project Ga0315320, IMG submission 203458) | Ammonia-oxidizing marine archaeal communities from Monterey Bay, California, United States - M1 40m 21515 | ecosystem: Environmental > Aquatic > Marine > Coastal | place: USA: California...
TGGATGTGCCCGAGGCCTATGGGGGTTATGGCGTATCGTTTGAACTCAGCTGCTTGGTGGTTGATGAGGTTTCGAAATTTGGGTTTGGCGCGCTCGCGAGCGGCCTGTCGGTGCACTCAGATATTGTCGCGCCCTACATTTTGAACCTTGGTAGCGAGGCTCAGAAAGAAAAATATTTGCCGGGCATGGTCTCGGGCGAAATTGTTGGTGCGATCGGCATGACCGAACCCAGCGCAGGCAGTGATCTGCAGCGGATCAAAACGCATGCTGCTCGCGACGGAGATCAATTCAAGATTAATGGTCAAAAAACGTTCATTACCAATGGCCAACATTGCGATCTCATCGTGTTGGCAACGAAAACAGATCCAAACCAAGGCGCGAAAGGCATGACCTTGTTCACGGTCGACTGTGCGTCAACGGGATTCAATCGTGGTCGAAATCTAGACAAGATGGGGCTCCACAGCGGGGATACCTCAGAGCTGTTTTTTGATGATTTGATTGTAACCACGGCGGATATTCTGGGTGGTGAAGGCCAAGGTTTTGTCAATATGATGAAAGAGCTGCCTCGGGAACGATTGATTCTCGGGGTTGGCTGCGTCGGCGCGGCCCAAGGGGCTTTTGACTTGACAGTCGCGTACATTACCGAGCGTCAGGCATTCGGACAAGCTGTCTCGGGTTTTCAAAATTCTCGCTATAAGTTGGCTGAAATGAAAACGGATATCGAGCTCTGTCGAGCCATGGCTGAAAAGTACACGGCACAATTTATTGCAGGCGAACTCACCAGCGCTGAAGCCTCGATGCTGAAACTGGCGGCAAGTGAAATGCAGGGACGGGTTGCAGACCAGTGCGTCCAACTGTTTGGCGGGTATGGTTACATGACAGAATATCCGATATCTCGGGCCTATTTGGATGCCAGAATTCAGAGAATCTATGGCGGCACCAGCGAAATTATGAAAGAGTTAATATCCAGAAGCATTGTGAGTTGACCGAAAGGTTTGCGGCAAAGGTCACGATATGAAAAATGTTGAAAAGAGGCTCGGTTGAGCTGAATTCAAAAACTAGGAGCGCGGTGCATGAATGTCAATATCGGATCCTTCCTCACTCGTCGAGCGGACATTAGCCCGGATCGGGAGGCCTATGTCGATGCTGCGAGCGGTGCTAGATTCACCTTCTCGGAACTTAATGCACGATCGAATCGGCTCAGCCATCAGCTTCGCCTTTTGGGTGTCGGTCACGGTGATCGGGTCGCACTGTGTTTGATGAATAGTGTTGAGTTTATCGAGGCGTTTATCGCTGTCGCAAAGATCGGCGGAGTTGTTGTGCCGTTGAATTGGCGTCTCGTGGCGGATGAGCTTGAGTTCATTATCAAGGACAGCGGGGCAGAGACCCTGATTTATGGACAGGAATTTCAAACCATTATAGGGGACTTGCAGGGGCGCGGTGAAAAGACCGATGTCCGGCATTGGCTGGAAGTTGCCAGTGCCGAGCCGTGTTTGAACTTTGCAACCGACTATGCTGCTTTGTGCGCCCAGGGGGATGCGTCTGAACCTGAGGTGACCGCCAGTGGCGATGACCTTTTGTATATCATGTACACCTCCGGCACGACGGGATTGCCCAAAGGAGTGGTGCACTCGCATACGACGTCATTTTGGGCGCTTTTGACCTTCGAGGCCAGCTGCGACTTGCGCGATGGCGATCGGTATTTGGTGGCGCTACCCTTATTCCATGTTGGTGCGTTAACGCCGGTTGCTTTGAATATTTATCGGGGTGTGACCAGTGTTGTGATGCGTGAGTTCGATCCATTGTCTGCCTGGAAGTTGATTCAAGACGAGGCGATCGGTGTGTCACTGTTGGTGCCTGCGATGCTTAATTTTATGATTCAGATCCCGCGTGACCAATTTAGATTCGATCACCTGAGGTGGATCCAAAGTGGCGCATCGCCCCTTCCTGTCAGCTTGATTGAACAGTATTCAAAATTAGGGATCGAAATCCACCAGATTTACGGTCTCACGGAAACCTGCGGGCCTGCTTGCGTGATCAGTGCCGAGAATGCGCTGCAAAAAATCGGTTCAACTGGGAAAGCTTTTTTTCATACTGAAGTGCGCGTGGTCGATGATGCAGGCTCTGACTGCGACCCGGGCGTGCAGGGGGAAGTATGGGTCAAGGGCGGGCACATTATGCTTGAGTACTGGCATCGGCCCGAGGCGACAGCCGACACCGTTACCCAAGATGGTTGGTTGCGAACAGGCGATGTGGCCTCCATTGATGAAGAGGGCTTTGTCTATATTCAGGATCGTATCAAAGACATGATCATCTCAGGGGGCGAAAACGTTTATCCCGCCGAAATCGAAAACGTCATTTTAAGTCATGCCGATGTGGTTGAAGTGGCGGTCATTGGCCAGCCCAGTCAAAAGTGGGGCGAAAGCCCTTTTGCGATTGTGGTGCCCACATCAAAGGCGGTTTCGGCCGAGGCCATTTTGGATTTTTGCGATGGAAAGCTCGCGCGCTTTAAATTGCCAAAAGGGGTTGCCTTTACAGATGTGATTCCAAGAAATGCGAATGGCAAAGTGCTCAAACGCGTGTTGCGCGAATCCTACCCGGGCCCTGCGCCGCAGTAGCGGGCGGTTCGAATGCGTCATGGTGTTGACGGTTGGCGCGCGGGTCTCGCGCGCAATTCAAAGATTGATTAATAAAAAGATCGATCAATAAAAAGATGGCTTAGTAAACCGCTGTTGCAACGAGATTAATGATTTGATTACAGGCAGCTTGGCGTACTATCTTTAGTCGGCCAGGTCGATGCATCCGCTGGCTCGAAGGAAACCAGAGGTGAATATGAACCGAGCTGTTTTTGTTTTAGCGTTGCTGATCACCCTACCCAGCCACGCACTGCAGGTGTCGGTGAGTCCGACGGAAACCTTGGAGATTGCCGAACGCTCGGCGGTTGTGAAAATCGACGGCAAGTTGGATGAGGCGGTTTGGGCGAGCCTCGATCAGTACGATGAATTTGTGGTGATCGAGCCGGACACCCTGGTTAAGCCCGCCCATGCAACGTGGGTGAGTTTGTTCTATAACCAGCTTGGTCTGTATGTGGGCGTTCAAGTCGAGCAACCACCGGAGACGCGTATTGCGCGGCTGTCCAGCCGAGACAATCGTCAAATCAAACGAGACAGCGTGGGCATGGTACTGGATACCTCTGGAGAGGGGCGTTACGGTTATTGGTTTGGCATCAATTTGGGTGACGCGCAAATGGATGGCACCTTGTTGCCAGAAAAACAGTTTACCAGTGATTGGGACGGGGCTTGGGAGGGGGCGACCAGTGAAACGCAAACCGGATGGGCGGCGGAGATGTTCATCCCTTGGGGCGTGGTGTCTATGCCCAAGCAGGCCGGTGCGCGGCGCATTGGACTGTATATGGAGCGTTTCGTCGCCTATAAAGATGAGCGCTGGAGTTGGCCGGCGCTACCGGACACGGTGCCGCAGTTTATCTCTGCCTTGCAATCGGTCTCGGTGAAGGACGTCCAGCCAAAGCAGCAATATAGTATTTTTCCATCAGCATCCGTCACCCGGGATCAAATTGACGGCAAGACAAACTATCGAGCCGGCGCCGATTTTTTCTGGCGGCCCTCCACCAATTTACAATTAACCGCGACGATCAATCCAGACTTTGGCGTTGCAGAATCAGATGACGTGGTCATCAATTTGTCTGCAACCGAGACGTTCTTTCCAGAGAAACGCCTGTTTTTCCTTGAGGGACAAGACGTGTTTACGGCCTCCCCTCGAGCCGACACGCGGGGGGCCGGTGTCGGTAACCGGGGCGCGCCTTACACCTTGGTGAATACGCGGCGGATCGGCGGCAAGCCGGTTTTGCCCGTGTTGGGTGCGGGTGAGACTGCTCGAACCAAGGATCAAATCCAGCCGAATGATTTGCTCGGGGCGGTTAAGGTCACCGGTCAAAATGGGCAAATTCGATATGGCGTGCTGGCGGCGTTCGAGGACGACCCTCAATTTCTGGTTCAAGGCGCGCAAGGCACGCGTCGGGTCGTGGGCGCTGGTAGTGAATATGGCGTTGCACGGATACTTTTTGAAGATCAGCCCGGCGGCGCTTACAAATCATTCGGAGCACTGTCGACGATGGTGTTGAACGAAGCAGGCGATGCGCTGGTTCAGAGTCTTGATGGACATTACCTTGGTGAAAATGGAAAGTTCAAAGTCGATGCACAGGTGTTTACGTCTGACAAGGATGGCGTCGATCGCGGTTTTGGCGGGTTTGTGGATTTTGAATATGCCTTTCGGCAGGGTGTGACCCAGCGGTTGGGAATCGAGTACTTTGATGATGCGGTTGATGTCAGTGATCTTGGTTTCTTACAGCGCAATGATAATTTTCGGATTCGCCAGGCGCACACACGAACGCGCTCCGATCTGAGTTGGGCTCGATCCAACCAGCTCGATATTCGAGGTTTCGTCCAAAAGAATTCTGAAGATCTTTTTACCCAGGGCGGTCTGTTTGTCTCGAACCAAAGTGTGCTGAATAATTTGTCACAGGTCGTGTTTCGGTTAGATCTCTTGGCGGCAAGCTATGACGATTTGAATAGTTTTGGCAACGGCGCCTATCGGGTCGAGGCGCGCCAAATGGCGAGCATCGGCTGGGCATCAAATCGCTCAAAGCCGTTGAGTTTTGGCGGGAAGTTGGGCTATCAAGGCGAGGAACTGGGCGGCGATAGCGCCGTTTATAGTCTGTATGCAACGTGGCGGCCGGATGATCGCTTGGTACTCGACTTGATGTTTAATTACTTAGATCGAGCGGGTTGGCTGCTCCATAGTCGTGATCGAACGATGAGTACGTTTGATGCCGAGCAATGGGCGCCGGGCATCGGCCTGGAGTATTTTATTAGCGCGAAACAGCAACTCAAGTTCGTTGTGCAGTGGGTTGGGGTTAAAGCGCGTGCGCGAGATGCTTACAGCATTCTAGACGCGCCTGGGGACCTCCAGCGGCGCGCTGATCTGGATGCGAGTGTGCCTGATTTCGCCGTTTCACAGGTCAGTCTGCAGGCGCGATACCGCTGGGAGATTGCGCCCTTGAGTGACCTGTTCGTGGTGTATACACGCCAGTCGAACCAATCCGGTTTATTGCGTCAGCGAGATTTTCAAACCATCTTTTCAGACAGTTATCAGCAGCCGGTGACCGATGCCTTTGTGATCAAACTCAGATATCGGTTTGGCTCCTAAGGTTGGGACGCCTCGCGGCTGGCAAGGCGCTCGGCTTCAATTTTTTCGATCAGGTAGTCCGCAACTTCCAGCATCCGGCTTGGGCCAACGTCAACCGTACTGCTGATGCGATAGCGGCCCTGAACGACCAATTGCGGCACGGAGGTGATGCGTGCTTGCCGAGACAGTCGATCGGCTAAGTTGACTTTCGCTTTAACCGCGTCTGACTCGATCTGAATCAGATAGCGATTGGGCTCAATATCAGAATTACTGGCAACAAAATCCGCGAGCGCCTCGGAATTGTTGAGCTTTCTGCCCAAGTCGTGAATCGCTCTAAAGGTGCCTTGATGGAGCGCGACCGGGGCATCAAGGTCTTGTAGCGCATAATAATGAGCGCCCAATAATCGCCATTGATCGGATCCGATGAGGGGGGTCTGGGTTAGCCGAACTTCATCGCCTTTGTCAGAAGCCCAATCTTGCAGATCAGCGTCGAATCGATAGCAGAAGATACAGCCGTAGGAAAAGAACTCCATTACCTCGATGGCATCGCCACGAATGCGTCGGGGTTTATCCAGTTCGACGTAGTGGATGCCCGCAATGAAATCTCCCTGAGCGCCCTCATCGGTAACCGTCTCAAGGGTTAGGTAGGCGATAACCGCCAAGATCGTGACAACGAAGCCGGCGACCATGAGTTTTTGTTGATGCACGAACGATTTTCTACGGACCATTAATTTGTACCTCCATTAGAATTACGATTATAGTCAATTGGTGTGGGCTTAGCCTATCTAAATTGGGGTGGGTACAATGTCGGTCGAACAAGAACTGATTGAACGGGCGCTCGAATGTGCGGCAGAGGATGACCCCAAGCTGAATGAGCGTATTTACAAGAATTTTTATGACGCCATGCCAGACGCCCAACAGCTTATGAGCCAGGTTGACGAAGGTGTGCGAGGCAAAATGATGGCGGAAATTTACCGGCTTTTATTAGCTGATGACGTCGCGACAAGCGATAGCGACTACTTGGTGTTTGAAACAAAGACCCATGCCAATTCGTATTTTGTTCGGCCTGAAATGTATCGCCTCTTAAGCGACGTATTGTTGCAAACACTCCGTTTGAGCGCCGCTCGGGTCTGGGGCCCAGCCGTTGAAGCGGCTGTATCACGGCGCCTGAATGCAATGACAACGGCCATTTCTAGCGCCCTAATCAATAATTGATGTGCGTCTGCGCACCAAAATAATTTAGATCAAAACCAGGAGGATCTTATGTCCCGTTTGCCTGCTTTAAGCCTAGCGGCCGTTCCCGGTCGCCGACAAGCAACCTTAGAACTTGCCCAGGAAATTGAAAAACGCGGTTATCCCGGTATTTATGCGCCGAGTCTTGGCGATTCGCTGGCGCTCTGTCAGTCGCTCGCGCATGTGACCAATGAGATTGAGATTGGAACCAGTATTATGCCGATCTATTTTCGGCAGGTTGTCGACTTTGCCAGTACGGCTGGGTACCTCCACGAAATTTCACAGGGTCGATTTCGTTTTGGGATCGGCGTGAGCCATGCGCCGGCCTTAAAGTCACGGGGTCTGAGTAGCGGCAAGCCTTTGTCCGATACGCGGACGTTTGTCGAGGCGCTTAAAGCCGTCCCGAGGGTTGGACCCATGCCGCCGATTGTTCTGGCAACGCTTCGGCATAAGATGATCCAGCTGGCGGAAGAAATTGGCGATGGCATGGTGTTTGCCAATGGGGCTCGTTCGCATATGAGCACCTCCTTAGGCTATTTGGCTGACGAAACGCGCGCCCGGGATGATTTCTTTATCGGGAACATGATCCCAACCTGTATCTCAGACGACCTGGAGGCGGCTAAAGCCGTTAATCGTCGGACCTTAACCTCTTATGCGATGCTGCCGAATTATCGAGCCTACTGGAAAGCTGCGGGTTATGAAGCAGAAATGGACGGTATTGAAGCGGCGCTTGCCGCCGGAGACCGGGACCGTGTGCCGCATTTTTTAACCGATCGTTGGCTTGCGGATACGACCTTGTTTGGCACGGCTGCGATGGTTAGAGAAGGGATTGAGGCTTGGTTTGATGCCGGAATTAAAACGCCGATCATCGTGCCCTCATCAGCGAGCGGCGGGCAAATGGTGGCATTTCAAGAATTCCTCTCGATTTATTGAGTCGGTCTTTTAAGTCTGCAAAATGGTTTGAGCGCCTTTGGCAAAGGTGTTGAGGGCCTCACCTGTGAGGATCTTTTTGGGTGCGGGAGCGGGTACGTTAATGCCGGCTCTGCAGGCCGGGCGGGATTTCATTTGGGTGAGCCAACGGTCCAGATTCGGTAGGTTGTCGCGGGAAACGCCGCTCCACCGATAAGTTCGAACCCAGCACCAGTTTGCGATATCCGCAATGGAGAAGTCCCCAGCCAACCATTCGGCATCCTCGAGCGCGGTATCCAGCACTTCGAACAGTCGTCGACTTTCGTTTTGATAGCGGTCAATGGCGGGCTGAATTGTTTCAGGGAAGTACCGGTAGAATACATTAGCTTGACCCATCATCGGGCCGATGCCACCCATTTGGAACATGAGCCATTGTAGAACCTCGTATCGCCGGGCCCCTGAGGTCGGCAAAAGCTGGCCCGTTTTTTCAGCCAAATAGATCATGATGGCGCCCGACTCAAAAACAACCTCACCGGTCTCAAGATCTTGGATGACGGGAATTCTGCCGTTTGGATTCAGGGCTAGAAAGGCGGGCGTCTTTTGATCATTTGCAGACAAGTTGATGGCATGGCACTGATAGGGCAAGCCTAATTCTTCTAAGGTCACAGAAGCTTTATGGCCATTGGGGGTTGGTGCGGTATACAGATTGATCATGTCGTGACTCTTTTGTGCCGAGGGTCAATAGTATCTTTAAGTGCATTCAATGCAATGTTGGTTGTTGAGCAAATTCTAGGTCAGGTCATGAATTTTTAGTGCGTGCGCAGGACGGAGTAAGGCGTTGGGGTTCTTTTTGAATCAACTCAGGTATTGGTAATACGCTGATTTTAGTCATTTTATTATGGTTCGATTCGGGTCAGACCTTGATTCAAAACCCAGTAGAGCGCCCGTCTTTGACGAAATCGGCAAATAGTTTTTTATCAAACTAACTAAGTTATGCACATCTGACCCTTAGATTTCGACTTAGACTTATAAGCCAACATTGTGCTTATGAATGACTTGTAACTATATGTTTTAATTGAACTTAAACTAAACTGTTCAAAAATTGAACAATCCTTGAATCGCGGAAAACACTGGCGTTGACGGTTGTTGGCAACAGTTATCACCAGACTTATCCACAGTTTTTGTGGACAAATAAGGTGGGTTCAATGAAAGCGGTGTCAATCTGCAGCCCTGAAGGTTAGGCCGCGTCCGGCGGCGCCGGGACCGGACTGCGATATTGCCAAATATCGCTTCTTTTATAGCCGTAGTAAAAAATCATAATCGAGGCCAGCATGCCCGGAATCAGGGCATTGAGTTCCCCAAATTGACCAATGACGATGCCAAGCACCAAAGACCCCATAGGGGTTGCGCTCATAAGGCCAAGGGTAAAGACAGACATGAGTCGAGCTCTGAAGGCGGGCTCTGCTATTTCCTGAATCATGACTCGGGACATCGTATTGGTTACGCCCATATTAAAGCCCCAAAATGCAGCGGCGATCCACAACCAGGTCATGCTGGGTTCATACCAGATAAGGTAGAGCACCAGGACTCGGCTCAATTGCAGGATCAAATAGACCTGCCCAGGCCGAGACAAAGGCATGAATTTGAGTAAACCAAAATTGGCAATGAGCGAGCCAAAATAGAATACGACCGTGATGTTCGCTAGCAGCAGGGCGTCGCCAGCATAAACGCGGCTGATGATAAAAGGGATCGCTACCATCCAGGCTCCGGCATTAAAGAAGCTGGAAAAGAAATTGAGTCCTACGAGGTCTCTCGCTAATTTAAAACGCCAGGTATAAACGAGTCCCGCTCGGATTATCGAATAAGTGCTGGGCTGTGCAACGGCCGGGCTCTTGGGATTGGGCGATGAGGCATCAGTTGATGGGCCGTTTGCGCGCAATCCGATTAAAAAGATGGCGCCCACCCCAAAACACGCGCTTTGAAGCAGCAGCACTTCGACGAGCCCAATTTGATCAATACTGCCCGCAACCCGGGTGCCAATTATGGTGGCAATGGCGCCAATACCGGTGGACAGACTGATCGCCCATTGCAGTCGCGCGCCAGCAACGATATTCAAGATGGTATTACGAGCTGGATTCGAGGCGCTATTGAGTAAGTTTGCAACGAGTGCGGTCAGGATCAAGATCCACACGCCCAATTGGTCTAGGTAGACCGCGAGCGCAAGCACTAAAGGTGGGATGATGCTGAGCAAGTGGGATTGGATTAAAAGATGTCGACCGTCAACTCGGTCACCGATGACGCCGCCCCAGAGCATGAAAATGAGCGCTGGGACGCCGATCAGAAGCTGGGCCAGGCCGACTGTTTCCGGGGACTGCGCCAAGATGCCAACCAGAATCCAGGTCACCAGCAGTTGCTGTATGCTAAAGCCAGCCATCCACAGTGCGTGGCTGGTGTTGTACCAGGTCATTTGGAGATCAGTATGGGTTGAGAGTTTGAGCATTTGAGCCTCTTCTGCTTCGATCATAGCGAATTCCCGGCAACGTCGGTAAATTATTCACGCAGGCGAAACCGGTTTATCATGCAAGCGTCTGCAGACCGCCGCCGTAAAAGTGTTACTAGGAAAGTCCGTTATGCCGAATTTTGTGATTCGATGTCGAAAAGCACCCGTCCGTTCGGACCGCTTTCTTGCCGCGGTTGGTTCTGGGGGGCACGTTGAATTTATCGCCGGAATGATTACCAACGCGCTGTTTATCTCTAAAGGCCATCGCGCCAATGTGACGCTGCACTTGGTCTTCGAGGACAGCGCAGACTTCTCTCGAATATTGACCTTCGATGGCGCCCACATGGGTGATTTGGGCGGACTCTCGGAGCAGGCGTTATTAGCCAGTTGTGCGCTTGCGCTCAAAGGCGCCGAGCGTTTGGGTAAGGAACAGTGCGTGACAGCGCCGAATGGAATTGTGGTCGAAACACTCAGTTTTGAGGGTCTGATCAAGCGCCAATGCCTCGCGGCACCTTGTTATCTGATGAGCCCAAAAGGTCAATCGTTAACCCAAACGCGCCCTGATGATGCGGCAACCTTTATTTTGACCGATCAAGTGCCGCTGTCTAAAAACGCGCTGAGTGGTTTAAAGCGGCAGGGCGTTGGCCTTTTGTCACTTGGTCGGAATATGCTATTCGCCTCACAATGCTTGACGCTGATCCATGGTCACTTTGATTCAGCGCTCGATTGATCGCGCACCGAACGTTACGCCAAGGCGTCTGTTTGGCGATGGCTTCAAAACGGCTGCGTTCTTCGAAGTCGTGAAAAGCCAAGGGCTGGGTCCTGGGTCCGGGCTCCGTTGGGCGAAATGGCACGTATGCGGATTGGCGCGATCAACCGATGCCAGGATTGATTAGCAGTTTCTAACCTTCAGGGGTCATGTCCGGGGTAAGTCTTTCGTTAAGATCTTTAATCTCACGAGGCTGCTGAACCAAGACTGGCGCGATACCAACAGTGAACAGTGCTTCGCAGTGCAAGTGCTGGATTCTTCAGTCTATGATCAGAGTTGCTAGCGCTTTTAAGCAGTGACTAAAAGAACTGTCAATGACCGCTATAAGCAACGATCCTATGGTCAGCATGAGTGGAGGTTGAATTTTTGGTCTGATGTGGAATGGCTTTGACTAAAAGGTGGCCTTGGGCCCCTTATTTAGTTTGGTATGAATAATGGGCTAAGTTCTGTTGGTTGCGTACAGGATCACAGGCGGCTTATAACCGCCGCGGTCATGGCAGCCCGCGCTGAAGCGCGGGGCTGGCAAGGGCGTCAAAGGATGAAGCGCTTGGCAGGCGTTACAGGGAGTTGGGTTGTTTAGGACAGGTTGAGGCAGTCGGTCGGCGCTTGAGGTTGCGCTGTTCTGAATTAAGGGGCGCTCTAGCGGGTGTACTGCTGAGCAAACTGCTTCATAATACGGTCCTGGTCGGATCTCCGTATGGGGTGTTTGATCGGCGCTAGCAAGGCCCGACAGTTAGGTAGGGCACTCAGGCTGGCAGAGGATGAAGGGTTATTAAAGTTAGAACGCGGGGAGCCTGATGGTTCGGCGGCGGAAAAAGAGAAGTAAGCAATTGAATCGTTTTATAAAAAGGAAAGATCATGAGTGACAGT
>Ga0315320_10004449_pt1 | contig 11485 bp, 5 predicted proteins | sample M140m21515metaG_FD_203458 | JGI IMG/M metagenome (GOLD analysis project Ga0315320, IMG submission 203458) | Ammonia-oxidizing marine archaeal communities from Monterey Bay, California, United States - M1 40m 21515 | ecosystem: Environmental > Aquatic > Marine > Coastal | place: USA: California...
ATTGGTCGTAAATTGAAGGGGTAAGATACAGTGGCCTTATGTCTGATGTTTCAAATTTTTTGTCTAAAATGTTTATGTTTCGTTTGTATTCATCCAAAGCTTTTTTTCGCTTTTCTATAATTTTATCCGAAGCTTTACCTTCAAAATAAAGCGTCCGTATCACATCATTCATGCCGGTCATTAAAAACACATAATTTGGATTATTTATAAGAACGTCATCATTATAACGATAGATCATGCCTTCTGTATTATCTCCAGCGATACCACAATTGTAAAAGGTAAGTATTAGATTTGGGTATCGAGTTGCATAGAAAAGTTGAAGAAATTCATGAAATTGCCCGCCATGAGTGATACTATCTCCTAAAAAGCATATAGTGTCTCCACTTTCAAAAATTTTAGAAGTCTCTTGTTGAGCATACACATATTGTAAACTAAAAAATACGTAAGAAACTGAAAGTAAAACCACAAAAAAACTTCTTTTAAACATCTCATTAGTGTTTGATGATTAGCTTCAAAGTGGTATTATCTATTTTGACAAAATAAAGGCCATTGGTGAGTTGATTCAAATTAATCGGAAGACCGTCATACTTACTTATAAAAACTCTAACACCCGTAATTGAATAGATAGAAATTACACTATCTATTTTTGCATTTACGATATTTAGCTGTGCTGCCGTGGGGTTGGGGTATAACTTTAATTTTTGTGTTGAAACTTCACTTGAATTAATTCCCAACAATGACGAATCATATGACGCTACGTTTAATACTAAAGAACTCAAATGACCATTCGAGTCCTCAAATGTAATTGAAACCGAGTTGCTTTCTTGGATAACATCAATAGGTACAGGAATCTCTATAGTTCCAAAAAAATCATTTCTATCAATTTGATTATAACCTTTCCAATTGCTAGGCACAGGAATTGAAACACCGTTTACGAAAACAGTTGGTGATTTTGATCGGTCGTGTTTACGTCCAATACTCATTGCAAGCATGGCATAACCAGAATTTCCAACTAAATTAATATTATTGAAATTGTAATTAATTGGATTATTAGCTTGTATGGGTTGCAAATAAGTAGTGCTATAGTAGCGCTCAGATTGAATGACGTTGTCAAATGTAATCGATTCAGAAAAGGTATATTCCAACACTGCAGTTTCGTTTTTTTTAAGACGATATGTTTCCAATACTTCTGTTGAAGTTTGAATCGTGTAATCTGGATCAGCATCAGGATGTATAATTAAAGATTTAATTGTTAATTCGGAAATATTAGGAAGATTACCATTTAAATTTAAATTAATAGGCTGTTCAAAATCATCTAAGTTGTTTAATGCAACATGTAACTTATTTCCATCTAAAAATGCCTGAACAAGGACGTCCTTATTGTCTGATTGAATCAAAATTCTGTCACCCATAACGTCTTTCCATAAATCATAAAAGTGAATTCTGTTGGTGTATTCCCAACCTGTAACTTGGTCCAACGGTACCCCAATTGGGATTGGCTTGTATAGTACAGCTTTATATGGCATATAATTATTTTCTTCAGTGATATGCCATGTAGACTTTCCAGTAGTAAATGGAATGGCAATTTCAACTCGATCTGCCCTCTCTAAAAGCCCGAAAAGAATTGAATTTTGGGAACTTATTGATTGAACATTCATGATATCATTGTATTCTCCATTTACAATTCCCCCAAACTCAGTAATAGCATGCGGTTTTATAATTCCCCACTTAACATAACTGTAAGTTTCAATCAAATCTAAAATAGCCTCCATATTACTTCCAGATCTTCGGGTGTCTTGTCCAATTTGATTAATACCATCATATAGGTGGGTTGAAAAACCATCCATATCTGCGCCAGCTTCATCCATAAACATTTTCATGTTTTGATTCCAAATAGAAAAATCATTCTTTTCAAATGATAAAAATGCTGCAGCGTAACCAAGTATTTTCATGTTTTCTAACTCTGGTGCAGCATGAATTTTCTGCGCAACATACTTAAAAAATTGAGTCATTTCTAGCTTTACTATAGCCTCTGCAACAGGATCAAAATCCGGTTCGTCATAAAAATCTCTTGCATGAACAAAAGGCTCATTCATAGGTTCGTAATATTCTGGCCTTAAATATGTATCCACATAATTCTTAAAATATTCGACGGTCCAATCTGCAAATGATATAGGATCAAGTTCTTCTTCATAGACATTATAGGGGTGGTCTGTGGCCACATATCTTCTAACTTCGCGCAAATCTGTATTTTCAGAAAGCGGGGGTGGGTAGTTGCCAACCCCTTCTTCTCCTGTAATTTGTATGGCAGCTGATCCAGGTGACCAAAATTGTCGTCCGCTTTGACTCACATTATAATCTGTATAAAAACCAGGTTCTACATCATTAGATCCTGAGTGTATATTAAAATATTTACTACGATCTAAAGTTGAAATCTCTCCAATCTTTCTTTTGATTTTTGGAAAGATATTTATGTTGGTGGTTATACTAACTTTTTTTACATTAATTGAAGATAAGGCGTTACCTAATTTAAAAGATTGCGCATGGAAAAAACCATAAATATTGGATGGTGCGGCATCAAATACTTGACTGTCTATTCCACTGTAAGAGCCAAGATTAGACGAAGTGCCATCGGTTATATTTATAAGTTTGCCAGAGATTGTAGAAGTCGCTGCATCTTCTCCAAGCCTAAGAGTTACAATTACGGCCAAATTATCGGATAAACCATTAATTCCTTGACAGTCTGAAAGTGGTAAAGAAGTTTCTAAGCTCAGTGGTAAACTATTAGTATTATTTCTGAGCTGAAGTGAACCACCCGGATTATCCTCGTTTTCAGCAGTTGTAGATAAAAAAACTGTTGATGATGGTGGATTTGAATTCCCAACATCACTTGATGCACTAAAACCAATTTTTATCAATGGGTTGTTTTGCGCATTAAAGGTTCCAGTAAAATTCAAATCTACTCTAAAAGTAATTTCGTCTTCAACTCCAGACAATGAAAGCCCTTGCTCCCAAGCTGCTCTTTTCCATTCATCAGTTGCAGTAACCATTCCTTGAGAAGGATCAACCATCCAAGTTGATGTTTGAAAATTAGAATCCCAATTGGGTTGGTTATAAAGAGCACCACTTGTGAAACCCTCTTGGGTTGTGAAATTTACTACATTTTGCCCATTAACATAATTGATGCTTAGAGTAAGAACGATTGAAAAAATATTGAGATATCTTGTTTTCATTCAGTTTTAACTAATTTATTATTTTCTCAACATCTAAAATCAGAGAACTTAAATGTCCACCAGTATCTGGGAAAGAAATTTTAACATTATTGTTTTTCAATACAAAATCCAATGGAACAGGAATTTCTATAGCTCCAAAGAATTTTTTTCTATTGGCTTGGTCATATCCTTTCCAGTTTAAAGGGACTTCAACTTTATTGTCATTAACAAAAACTTCAGGTGTTTTTGACAAATCATGCCCCCTACCTATACTCATGCATAGTTTGGCAAATCCAACTCCAAGTTGAACTTCGTTAAATTCAAAAATCAACTCTTTTTGAGCTTCAATAGGGAGTAAGTAATTGGTATTGTAGTAACGGCTGGATTTAATTTTATTATTGAATTTAATACTATTTTTTAAATTAAATTCTAGTACAATTGTTTCTGCAGGATCTATAGAAAAAATATCAGGAATTGTATTTATGGTTTGTTCATAATAGCGAGGAAAATCATCAGAATATACAGTTAATGATTTTACAAATAAATCATTGAGATTTGATTTTATTGTACTAATATCTAAGGCAACTTGTTGCGCAGCAACATCCAAGTTATTTAGTGCCACATATAATTTCTTTTCATCCAAAAAAGCTTGGACTTGTATATCTGGATTTGATGTTGAAACAAAAACTCTTTTACCTTTTACAGCTTTCCAAAGTTTATAAAATTGAATCCGATTAGTATATACCCATCCAGTAATTTGATTTTTTGGAACACCCATATTTTCTGCACGCCATAGTACAGCTTTATATGGTAAATAATTATTTGCTTTAGTTATATGCCATTTGGCATTATCTGTTGTAAAGGGGATGGAAATTTCCAAGCGATCTTCCCGATCCAACAAACCAAAAATCATAGCGTTTTGGGATCGAATCGATTGCATATTTCTAACTAAGGAAAATTCAGAAACCTCGATTCCACCATATTCTGTAATCGCATGTGGTTTAATAAATCCCCAACGCTGGTGACTGTATGTTTCAATGAGATCCATTATAGCTTCGTTGTTACTTCCTGAGCGTTTGTTTTCTTGTCCCACTTGGTTTACTCCATCATATAGATGGTAGGAAATTGCATCAAGTTCATCTCCAGCGATGTCCAGAAAAAGACCCATATTGTTTTCCCAGTTTTTAAAATCTTTTAATTCAAAAGATGGCCATGCAGCGCTGTAGCCCATTACTTTAATATTTTTTAAAGCAGGATCTGCATGAATCTTTTCTGCAAGTACCTTAAAAAGTTCAGACATTTCTGTTTTAACCCGTAATTCTGCAACAGGATCCCAATCTTTTTCTTTATAAAAATCTTTGGCATGAACAAAAGGCTCATTCATTGGCTCATACCACAATGGTCTGTTACCTTCCTTTACATTTTTAAAATATTCGACTGCCCAGTCCGAAACCGCCTCTAAATCAATTCCCTCTTTGTATAAATTTCGAGGATGTTCTGTGGCGACGTATCGATTTACGGGCTTTAGGTTTTCGTCATTTTTATTTTTTGATTTTGGATACGCGCCAACTTCTCCCATCATTTTTTTGGCGTCTATACCAGGTCCATAAAATCCTCGACCCGATTGTTCAACATTATAGTCTTTATAAAATGATTCAAGTAATGGCGTATTACCAGGTGCATGAATGTTGAAGTATTTTGAACGATCGAGCTCTGAGACGTCGCCAATAAACTTTTGAACAGATGGTTCAACCAATACAACATTTACTTGGCCATGTAAGTTAATACTTGATGCAAATGCAAGTGTGATAGTATAAATTTTAAGTTTAAAACTCATTCAGTAACATTTACATAGTTTTGTAGACGAAGCGTATCTGCAACACCTTCTGGATATTGTCTCCAAGAAATTAGCTCAACATCATAGGTGCCAATTGAGGGGTATGTGACAGAAATTGTACTCACATCACCATCTTCTTCTATACTTATTCCCCCAGCTGAAGAGGGTTCACCTCCAGAAAACGTCCATTTTCGTCTGTTTGGGCTACCCAAAGATACATCTTGAAATGTGATGGTACCACCTTCATACATCGTTATTTGTGTTGGTGTTTCTTCATAAAAACTTGAATCTATAGATATTATATCAAAATTTGTTTGGATATAATCCAAAACAGTTACATTGAAAGTAGTGTCCAATACTACAGCAGAGTCTATAAATTCATCTTTTAAATTCACTTCAAACTGACCAGATTCGTCAAACTGTACTTGAATAAGCTCAATTTGAGAGAGGTCTCTTCCATCAAGATTAATTATAGAAGATGATTCTGGAATGGTCCATGTTCTATAAGTTACTCCTTTTGATAGATCCGCAAACGAGGCAAAATCGCCCTTTTGAATTCTTTTATCGCCTGAAGTGGCTAATGCGTCCGAAAAATTATTATATTCAGGAATTGCATCGTCTTTTTGACAAGCAATGAATGTTATAATAATCAAACCTAAAATTGATATCTTCTTGCAATTTTTTATCATAATATTTTATTTAATGTCTTTATTGTGAAAGAAATATTTTTAGTTGAAAAGTCCTGGATTCGAATTCTGTTCTGTCGATGGAATTGGAAAATAATTATGAGTTCCTGGCTGATATGAATTAGCTGCATCCTCAAATTCTTTAAGTGCTGTTTCTTCAGTAAAATTAGTGTGAATATTAGGATCAAACTCATACAAATTTTTCTGAATTAGGACATAGCGTTTTGATGCTAATCGATCGTATTGTTCTTGTACCTTGCCCCACCTTGTTAAGTCTTCCCATCTAGTATCATGACCTTCAAACATGAGCTCCAGCGGTCGTTCTACCCACATAATGTGTTCCATTAGACTTTCTAGGCCATAATCAAGTGAATTAAGTAAAACAACCCCAGCTCTTTGCCTTATAGCATTCACTTGTTCAAGAGCTTCATTGTAGGATTCATCTAACATGAGTAAACATTCAGCATATAAAAGTTTAATATCTGCCAGTCTGATGGCTCTTTCATTAATACCAGAAATAGATTGATTGCTTTCTGTGAAAAGCGTCCAATTTTGAAATTTTTTCAAATATGATGCCTCAAAGTTATTATACCCTCCGCCTTGATTTGATGGTCTTTGGTATAGAGTGGTGTTATCATCATCTGCAATGGCTATTGACATAGAAGCCCTGATGGAATAGTTGGCAGTACCAGTTCTATTGGCATTGATTGGATTGTTGGGGTCCATAACATCATTTTTAAATAACATGGTCGTGCTGTAGGAGGGCATTATAGTTCTATAACCTCCGCCCTGAGTTGTGGCTAATGTTCTAGCTCGTGAAGTAGCTTCTGAGCCAAGTGGTCCGTCACTTGCTCCATACGATGTGCCAGGTTTCAATTCAGTTGAAAATGGAATTTCAAAAATAGATTCATTATTCATTTCATTCTCCTCGTCAAAATTATCTCCAATATTGGATGTAAGACTATACAAATTACTATTAATTATTTCCAGAAATTTATCTTTAGCATCTGTGTAATTATGTTCATTGATGTGTAATTTCCCGAGCATCGCAGCCGCTGCCCCCCAAGTAACTCTTCCTGTGTCTTGATTATTTTCGTATTGCTCTGGTAAATTATTATATGCAAACTCTAAATCAGAAAGAATTAAATTATAAACATCCTCAACAGGTGATGGGGATTTATAAAAATCTTCACTAGACTCAGGAACAGTGGTGTGTATGATTACACTTCCATTATTATATCCTCTGTACAGAGAATAGTAAAAAAAGCCTCTTAAGAATCTTGTCTCAGCTTCTATTTGAACTCTATTTTGGGTTGTCAAATCTATGTTGTCTAAATTGGTAAGTACTTGATTTGCTCTATATACTCCTACATAACAATCACGCCATCGTTTTTTGACAATGTCAGAGTTTTCGTTAAATGCTAATTTATTCAGTCCAATGGCATTTGCATTCCAATTGTTGGGTCTTCCTGTGTCTGACCTCACTGGATGTTGAGTGGCAGATGATCCACCAAAAAGGCCGTCAAGTTGTAATGCAGCATAGGTTGCAATCAAGCCTTGTTGAAGATCACTTTCAGAAGACCAGAAAGAATCTGCACTTAGATTGTTAGGGTTTTCTATGTCTAGTTGATCATCACTGCAGCTGTAAAAAACTGCAAAAGCAATAATTAAAAGTATATGTAATTTGTGTTGTTTCATTTTGTATTATTTTAACAAATTAAAATGTAATTGAAATACCAGCGCTGTAATTTGCAGTAACTGGATAGTTTCCTCTATCTAGTCCCCTATCAAAAGCATTCTCACTTCCAACTTCAGGGTCAAACCCTGAGTACTTGGTCCAAGTGATGGGGTTTTGAGCATTGACATAGAACTTAAAGTTTTCAACGCCAATTTTATCGAATAATCTATTACTCAGCGAATATCCAAGAATTATATTTCTAACTCTTAAAAAGGAACCATCCTCCAAGAAATAATCTGTTGAGGTTTGAACATTGGGGTGTTCTATGTTTGAACGAGGAGTTGGAATGTTAGATGTTGGATTATCATCGGTCCAGCTGTAAACCAAATCCCTATGTCTTTTGGTGCTGTAAGCATATTGTTTTTGGCCATTGTAAACGGTGTTCCCACTCACTCCGTAGAATTGAACAGAGAAATCAAAATTCTTGTAATTAGCATCTATATTAAAACCTATTTCAAAATCTGGCTGATAAGACCCTTTATAGACTTTATCGTCATTATTTAATTCTCCATTCCCATCCGTATCCACATACTTTAAGTCTCCTTTTTGTGCATTTGGGTCTAGTAGTTGGTATGCTGCTAACTCTTCATCTGTTTTAATAGTGCCATTGGTTTCATAAACTTTAAAGGCGCCAACAGGTAAGCCCGCTTCCAAAACAGCCACAGGCTCTGTTTGATTGACTCTGATGATATTTGGATAACCATCATAAATAACCTCACCATCTCTTGAAAGTTTTACAACTTTGTTTTCGTTTTTAGTGAAATTTGCACTGAACTTAGTCGAAACAGGTCCAAATTCATGGTTGTAAAACGCATTGATTTCAATTCCACGATTTCTGAGATCTCCAATATTGGTTAAAAAACGATCATAGGCTTCTCCATTTACAGGCGTTGATCCTGCTGAAATAGGTGTGGTAATTGCAAGCAACATATCTTCCTTGTCTTGTTCATATACATCAATTTCAAGGCCAGCCTTTCCTCCCTTGAAATTTAAATCTAAGCCAATATTTTTACTGATGTTTGACTCCCATTTCAAATTAGGATCTGCATATCCTGGTTGTGTTAGGCCAGAAATTAAGCTGGGGTCCTCTCCAAGTATATAGTCTACATTAGAAATAATTATAGGACTGAAGCTGTATGGAGGAATTCTATCGCTTCCTGTGGTGCCATAACCAAGTCTTAATTTTGCCATGGTTATGCTGTTTTTTAAGTTTTTAAAGAAGGGTTCATTTGACAAATTCCATCCTGCAGAAATAGAGGGAAAGGTTCCGTATTTTTGATTTCCAAAATTACTAGAGCCGTCTCGTCTTACCACAAGACTCAAAAGGTACTTCCAATTGTAGTTATAATTGATTCTTCCAATGTAGGATACACTTTCGGTTTTGTTTATGATTTGCGTACCGACAATGGGCTCACCATTTCCTAAAACAGGGGTAAGGTTACTTGTGATGTTATTGGCACCTGTTCGATAAAACTCATAGCTAGAGGATTCATAGGTATTTCCCAGTAAAAAATTAAAATTATGTTTCTTAAAACTTTTTTTATAGCTCAACGTAAATTCATTGATACTCCTATTGCTAGTCGCATCGCCCAATCTAAGTTGAGCATTTAAGTTGCTGGCGCCAAGGTTAATTTCTCCAAGGCCATTATAAATCTCAAAACTTGGTTGGAAAAAACGATCTTTCTTGTTATAATAAGATCTGCCGACATTGGCCCTAGCGGTTAGACCTTCAATTATTTCGTATCCAAGCTGTATATTTCCATTGAAGTTATTGATTTTATTAGAACTTTCTTGTTTGAGCTTTCCGGCAAAATTAGAAATCCTTTCCGTATTAGTTTGGTCTTCCGAATTGGTTTCAAAAATATTTGCATTAAGATCAAAAGGAGGTCTGTAAGGAGGTAGTCTCACAGCATCATAGATGATTCCATATGGCTCTCTTGTTTGTTTACTGAAATTAACACTCAGATTAGCTTGTGCTGTAAATTTGCCTTTTGTAAAAACTGTGTTGCTTCTCAAAGAATGTTTATTAAAATCAGAATTTATCAAAGATCCTGTTTGATTGAAAAATGTTCCAACAACACTGTGTGTCAACCCATTTTTGCCACCACTCACACTTAATGTATGATTTTGCATAGGTGCTGAATCTACTTGAAGTAACCCCATCCAATCCGTATTGTATTCCAATCCATCTGGATTTTGATCGAGAGGGTTAAAGTTGATATCATCGTATCTATATAGGATGTCATTAATGTAAAGGGCCTCTAAGGTGTTTGCTAGTGGAATCCCTGATGTAATGTTTTGGACACCGAAGTAAGAATCAAAACTCACTTTCATTTGGCCCTCTTTCCCTTTTTTAGTGGTAATTAATATCACACCACCAGATGCTCTAGAGCCATAAATAGCTGCAGAAGCGCCATCTTTTAAAACTTCAATAGATTCAATTTCTTGTGGTGTGATGTTTGGATTTTCAATATAAGTAACTCCATCTACAACATATAAGGGTCCTGAACCCCCATCTTGAAAAGAGGTAATCCCTCGGATAGTAATCGTAGCATTTTCACCAGGTGCAGCATTGCCTTGACGAACACTAACCCCTGCCATTCTTCCTTGAATAGCAGAAGCAAAATCAGAGGTTTGTGTTTTAATTAAGTCTTTAGATTTTACTGAAGATATAGCACCTGTTAGCTCACGTTTTTTTAGAGTACCATATCCCACTACAAGGATTTCGTCTAGGCCTGTAAGGTTTTCTTTCATCAAAATGTTGTGTATCAGTTCAGTTACAGTAAGTTCTACTTCTTCTAAACCAACATAGCTAAATACTAAAATAGTCTCGACGGGAGCATCAATTGTATAGAAACCGTCAAAATCTGTCGTAGTGCCAATGGACGTCCCTTTTATGATTACTGTAACTCCAGCGATTGGCTGACCACTTTCTTCGCTTAGCACCGTCCCCTTGACACTTAGGTTTTGACTGGAAACTTTAAAACCTAACAGAATAATACATATAAATACAATATGCTTAAAAGCCATGTAATATTTATTTAATTTGAAATTATTTTTATCTATCATTAAAGCTAAAATTTAATAAGTTAAATATACTCTTAAAACTAATATAACTGTTTATTTCTCTTTTACTCAAATGTGTTAAAATACATCACATATGTTAAACATATACTAATGATAAATATATTTATTTGTAAGTTTAGATTTTAAAATTGAATTATGTATTATGAAATACCTATATAAAGTTGGGCTGCTATTTTTAATTTCATCTTTATTATCTAGCGTTGTATTTAACGATGAACTAATTTTTAAGAATTTCAATTCAGCAGATGGTTTATCACAACATGACGTAAATTGTATTATTCAAGATAAGGATGGATTTATGTGGTTTGGAACTAATGATGGTCTAAATAAATATGATGGATATAATTTTAAGGTTTTTAAACCCTCAAAAACCACTAACTCTAGTATCTCAGGTAGAATCATCCAGAAAATTGAGTCAGATTATTATGGCAACCTTTGGATTGCCTCTTTAGATGGTGGATTGAACTTTTATAACTTAGAAAAAGAAATCTTTTATAACTTTAGTAAAAAACTAAGTCAATTTGGAAATTATGTTAATGATGTAACGATATCCGATGATGGAATTTTATGGGTTCAGTTTAAACAAAAAACATGCTATGCTATTCTTAAAGAAAATGTTGATGAAATGGAATTTCACGTTCTTTTGTCTGAAGATGGAGAAAAGCCAGTTGAAAAATTGGGGAATAGAATTTTGATAAAACAAAAGGATGTATTTTTTTTAAGTACTCAAGTTTTATATTTACTAAATTACAAAATAATTGACGGTCAGATCAAAGATCTTGATTTTACACCAACTAAAAGTACAAATTTCATTTCTCAACTTTTAGCACCCAATGGTACAAGTTGGGAACTTTATAATGATAAAATTATTTATAAAGATAAAAGTAAATTAATCTTCACAAAAAATATAAATAATTTATCAAAT
>Ga0315320_10004452_pt1 | contig 11482 bp, 10 predicted proteins | sample M140m21515metaG_FD_203458 | JGI IMG/M metagenome (GOLD analysis project Ga0315320, IMG submission 203458) | Ammonia-oxidizing marine archaeal communities from Monterey Bay, California, United States - M1 40m 21515 | ecosystem: Environmental > Aquatic > Marine > Coastal | place: USA: California...
GCTCTGTAGGCTACAGCACTATTAGTACTACCAAAATCAATACCTACATATGCTTCACCTAAATCACCAATACTAGTATCTAATTTAATTGGTGAGTTTGTATCTTTTCCATATTCAATTACAGCGTATCCACAAAGATTATTTCCATTTAAAAATTTGAAACCCTTGTAGGGATTTTTACTTTCTAAAATTTCATATTTATATTTATTTCCCCCTAATTTACTAGTGTCAGTATGAATCAAAAATTTAACTTGATCTGAATTAGTTTCTTTTCCATCTTTCACGACATAAATTAAGTCGTTACTTTCTTCATCATACATCAACTTGTTATTGGAATCCATGCAAAATGGTATTGCTTTCCATGAAGGTGCATTATGTGGCATTTCAGAAAAGATATAGTACTTATTCCATTTTGGGCTAACAAAATTTGGCCAAAGTAGAATATCATCACCAGAGATGTCCTCCGAATTTGTAAAATAATCAACTTTAACTGGAGATCCTAGAGGAGTATTATTTATACTCATAAGTTTCATTTCTATAGATAGTTTTTCACTTTCAGGGTCATATGTTCCTATTATTCTTGATCCGGCAGAAGTATTATCGTCTAAACCAAGAATAGTTGATAAAGAATCACCAAAAACTTGTATTCCCTTTGGAGTTATTGGTAATAAGAAATGCCTAAATTCATTACTAGTTGCTTTTACATTGGCTTTTAAAAGTAAAATTGGTTTTCCATCTAAAAAATCAATTTTTCCTTCATCGTCAATACATGCGATTTTGGTGTCACTAGGTAAAAGAAGTTCTTGAGGATCAAAAGCTATTCCTCCTTCAACTCCTTCTTCATAAATAATACCATCTTTTGCTACAATTGTAGTCGAATAGTTAAATACTTTGTCAAACGGTTTGTGAAATTTTGTTATTTGCGGAATTTCATCAGGTCTTTCTTTTGCCCCTTTTTCTTTTAAAGCAACATTCATTTCATTTATCCACGATTGTAAATTTTTAGTAAGATTACCGTGATGACCAGGATCAATAATATTATGTTTAGAATAAAATTTTGTTAAATTTTCAATATTAGATTTAATATAATTAACATAACTTCTTAATCGGTGTAAATCATTTCGATCAAATCCTTTTAGTTTCACGGGATCAGTAAAAAAACCAATTTCATTATCACCTACTTTATCTTTTTTAATATAACTTGCAGTTGAGTCCGATAGATTATATGAGGCTGAAGTAAAAAACAAGCTGTCTGGACTAGTTCCTCCAATGACCTTATTTTCATATATAATTACATCGATAAAGGGAGAAGAATTGTCAACCTCAGGATCTGACCATCTCAATTTTCTCTCAAATAACATATTTCCCATCGACCCTGCAACATGATACATATTTGCATTAGATTCAATAGTATTATTATCGGGATATTTTAGATCAATTCTTTTTACAGTTATTTTTTCATTATTTAGGGCTACACAAGCTACTAATCCTCTCCATTCATCAATTAGACCCTCATAAAAACCAATTAATCCTTTATTTTTTTGAAGAGGATCATTTGCACTATCAAAAGCAATTTTAAACATATTTGCCCTTGCAAAAATAGTAGGCATTCCAGAAATTACAGTACCTAAATTTGAACTGCCGCTATCTTCACCTGTATCTTGTGTTATAATTTCTCTAGTAAAGGTAGTCATGTTTTCAAGCCTTTTCCATCTGTATTTTTCAGCTGGAGCTGGACTTCCTGAACTTATAACTAATGATTTTAAGTCTGACATAATTGTATTAATTAGTTTTTATTGATTTGTTAATAGCATTGTATATGTGAGCTATAAATTTTTCTCTTGTGGTTTCTACATTTTGATTTTCAAATGGTTTTGTGTCTTCATCTTTAAGAATCTTAACAAATGGATCGTAAGTGTCACCTAAAATCTTAGTGTCTTTCCAATGATATTCTTTTTCACTAAATAATTTTCCGGGTTCAAGTTTTTTTAATTCTTTAGGGTTAGACGTAAAAGCCTTATCATCTAATATTAATTTTCCGTTGAATGAGGATCTGATTTGATAAAGCCATCCAGCATTAAAATTTGAACCCTCAATACTGTAACCAAATTTTCTAAAATAATCTGTTAGATTAATTGTGTATTGAGATTCAAGTGTAGAATAATCATTTGTACTTTCAGCAATTCTATTTAATAACAATTTTGTACCATCGTGGCCTAACGCACCATCATTTTCAGTAAGAACTAAATGCATAAACCCTACAAAATTACCAAACTTTTCTTTAAATAAACTACCATTTTCTGCATCCCCAATCATATCGTTAAATGAAAAATTAATCTGATTATTTTTATAATTCACAGATTTATACAACACAGATGCTTTAGCTTCATTTAATCCACTTTCAGAATTAAAAAAATCCCATGCAGCTGTTGCACATAATAATTCAATAATATGACATCCATTTTTTTGTGCTGCTCCACCTGTAATTGTTTTATCTTCGCTTTTGTTTTTTGAAAAATCAATACTTAAAAATTCTTTAGGCCAACCTAAATGATACATTTTAGTGTATGTACTTTTCACAGTAGGATCTTCGTCGTAAAATTGCAGAGCAGCTTGACTATTTAAAGTGAAAAATGAACTGTCAGCAATAACAGCATCTTTCTTTGTAGTTTTCTGTGAATCTTTTGGTTTTGTAAATCTAAAATATTCAGTCAATAATGTGCAACCATATTTTGCATCTTCAGAAATTGCTTGTTGTCCTCCGGCAAATACTGATAAAGCTTTATTTAGTGCAACTGGAATTACTGGAATTGAAGATGCTCCTGTTCCTCCAAATACAGATCCAAAAACAAATATTTTTGCATCAGCACCAGCTTCATATAAAAGCTCAAGATATTTACCAAATTCTTTTTCCGTTTCGTTAGCTTTACTTTCCTTTATTTTTCTTGCAAGTTCTACAAGAGCATGATACATTAAATATGATCCTAAATGAGTTTGAGCTCTGTAACCGTGAGCTAAATTAAATTCTTGGACTGCTTCTCCTAAAAATAAATCTGCAAGAATTTTATTATCGCTTAGTTCGTCAGATTCAGACGCTAAATTTGTTAGCGAGCTAAAAGTTTCTCTTCCTTGATTGTTATAATCTGTTACAACGTCAAATAAATTTAATTTTGCACTAAAAAAAGTATTATTATTAATTTTTCCTTCAGTTCCTGAAACATCACTTTTAATTTGATTATAATTATCGATTAATTGTGTTGTTCTTTCTTTATTTCCATTACTATAGTCAGTGTCTAATGTTAAAACATTAAACTCCTTATTGTCATAAAGTCCCATAGCACACGTGTGTACAAAGGATTCTAAACACCTCATTCCAGTACCGCCTATAGCTATTACAAAATTTTTTGAATTACTCATTAGCTGTTATTTTTAGTTTTATTAAACCAGTTACCTATTTTTTTAGTTTTAAATATTTTTGATAAAATCACACCCAATACAATAAATGTTACTAATGAGATCACAGGTGTTATAGCACTAGTAGTAAAAAACTTAGCTGTAGCAGGTCCTTTTTTTATGTTAGGAATAACTAAAAACAAATTATACATATAAAAAATTACAGGGGTTAATACTGCTAGTATCCAAAATGTTATTTTTCTTTTTCTTGGATCTTTAGGATTAGCACCTCCTTCATAACTAATTTGACTAGATATTAGTATGGCAAGTGCAAGAGTTACTATAGCAACAACTACTGCAAGCATATAGGTGTTACTTATTAATCCATTTTCAACATCTCTAAGAGATATTTTTTTTTGTAAAGCAGTAAATAGTAAAATAGTGTTCATAGTTATTAATTTTATTGATTAAACGGACCTAGCTCAATATAGTATGTATAAATTATAGAATTAGGTTTATTATTTTTTAAAACATTTAGTAAAGATGTATACAGTGTTTGATCAACTCCAGAATCATCAATTTTATCCCAAGTTAATGCATTTTTATTTACAGTATTATTCTTTAAAACAAAATCATTGCTTTCAACTACAATGTCAACTTTAATTATGTTATTATTTTCAGATGAAAAACCTAAATTATCCTCGTTGAATTTTTCGTCGAATTTTAAAACTACTTCAAAATTTTGAAGATTTTTTTCATTATTGTCCCCCGCCTCTTGATCTAAAAATAAAAAGTCTTTGACTTGTTTTGAATTAAGATCACTTTCCTTAAAGGTAAATTCTGGATTTAACATCTTAACAAAATTTTCATCCGTATCAGATTTAACTTTACCAGAAAAATCATACGGATCAATACCATCTATTAATGTGTAACAATCATTAAAAACAAGAAAATTATCATCACTTAAACTATCTTTTCCTGATTCCGCAATAAGGACCTCTGGAAGATTTTTTTTAGCGTAATAATTTCTTTTAAATCTAACAAAATTATCACTTACATTAGTAACGTAAAGATTGATGTTTTTTACTTTATAATTATTGATAGAATCAAGATCAACAAACAGCTTTTCTAACAAGGGTCTATTTCTTTTTTTACCATCTACGTCACCTAAATCTCTTAAATAATATACCAATCCATCATCATAGGTATTAAAATCGCTATCATCAGCTAAATTTATATATTCAAAATTATTTTCTGAAAAATATCCTGAAGCATTAGCAAACTCCTGGTTGAATGTTAAAGTTCCTGGTGTTTGTGCATCTGGATACTCTCTGTTATACAAATCGGAAACATCTGTATCAAAAGTCATATTTTTGCATGTAATTCCATTATCAGCAAAATCTGCAGCTAAACCTTCAACTAGGTTTCCATCATAAAGCTTTGGAATAAATAAAAGTATGTACATATGTTTATTGTAATTTTTACCTCCATTTACTTCTGAAAAGTCGGTATATATTATGTTTAATTTGCCCCCAGAAGCAAACCAGCTTTTTAAAGCGTCACTTGCCCAGGGATTCATGGATACCTCTTTGGCTACTGGATCATATAATTCACCATCAGTAATGACTATTCCTAATTCATTTTTGGATGCAATTTCGTTAAAGGCTTTGTCTATTGGAGCTCCTCTTTTTAAACTTCCATCAGTATTGTAATGTCCATTTTTAATAAAGTAGGATAAAGCTTGAGTACCTTGGTAAGGGATTATTTTGTCATCACTTAACTCATTGTAAGTTAAATTTTCTTCATTTTGAACAGTAAAGAAAAATTGTTGAAGTAATTTTTTGTTATTAGAATTTGCTAAAGCATATTTTGTTATACCATCGCTTAAATCAACATATACATTAGTATTGTTTACAAATTCATTAGTTGAATTTAAATTAGAGTATGAAGCATTAAATTGTTCAATAACATCTTTAAAATCTGAACTTTCAGCTGTTGTATCGCTAGTGTCAATATCACCACAATCTTCACCTCCTCCTCCACAAGAACAAGAAATTAAAATCAAAAAGAAGTATAAAAAAGTGATTTTTAGAATATGATTTTTCATAAAGTATTAATTTTAATTAAAAAAGTTTTGTAAAGTTGTTTGCATTTGGTTTTTAAAATCTTCAAAATCTGCTTTAAGATTTTCATTGAAAATTTCTGCCTTGTTCTCAATAAATTCTGCATATACTGAGCCTATTTTTTCAGAAATTTCTTTTCTTGTTTCTGGTGTGATTTTTTCATTTAAATCATAAAATTCTTGCGTTGTCTTAGAAAAAAAGTTATTAAAATTTTCATAGCTTACTTTGTCGTTAAAATCAATAGAACTTACCAGTGATTCTAATTTATCAAACTGGTTAAAAAAATAATTTTCATAAAATTCTTTAGTTAAGTCATTGTAATTAGTAGTGATCGAATCCACTTTACTATTATATTCTGGCTTTACTGTAGATTCATTAGACTTGAACTCATAAACACTAGAGTTAAAAATAGAATCTAATTGAAACCATTTATCTAAATCATAAACTTTAGAAGAAACAAAACTTTTAGTTTCTTGATAGTTACGTTCTACCTCTTTAGTAGGAGATGAACAACCCATTAGTAGAAGGAGTAGACTTAATGAAAAAGATGAAACCCAGTTTTTGTTCATTTTTTTTAACAATTGTTTGTATGTCTAAACTAAAATAGATACAAAAATATGATTTTTTTATTTATTAACTGATACATAATTGATACATCATTAATTTATTGCAAATTAATAAGTTTCAAAAGTTATAGTTTGTTTGTTAAATTAAAATGCAATTTAATTATTTTTTTTAAATTTCTAAAATATTCAGGGATATTGTTGTATTTGTTGCCTTTTGAAGCTAGAATAATTTCTTCAAGTCCCTCTTTTTCAATACATGAGAGAAAATAATTAATATCATCATCACTTAATTGTAAGATGTATTTAGTGAATCTTGTATTTAAAACAAAATCACTCTTATTGTAAATTTTTAATATTTCATTGACACTTTTTACGTAGCTATAGTTGAGGTAATTTTCAAATGTTGGATCAATATTTTTATTATCAAGAATTGCATGGTACATGAAAAAAACATCATTAGTTATTTTGTTTTCTTTCAATGTTTTTTTTACAACAAATTCATGTGAGCCTGTTATTTTTATGTCATCTAAAAAAATCAATAACTCATTTCCCTCAAACTCATTTTTTAATTTAAAACTATCATTAGATATTAATTTCATTCTTTGATCTTTACTTAAAGCCCCATAATCGTTGGTGTAGGTTGTATTTCTGTGTATTTTTCTTTTTTCAACAATACATCTACTAGTGAGGTGTATTGATAATTTATCAAAAAAAGATTCAAATATTGTATTGGTTGCGGTTGGAATAAAATCATACGGACTGGTGAAAACATATATTTTATCATAAGCTTTTAATTCTCTGTCTTTAGAACTAATCAGTTTTTCAAATAAATCTTTACCAAATTTATTTCCGATACTTGAAGATCCAAATTTAAATTTACTATACTCTTTTGCTGAGAAACCAATGTTATTTTCATCTGAAATATTATATGGAGCTAAGGTGCTTATTTTATTCATTTAATTTTCTAAATTTATCAATAATTGTATTAATTTTTTATCATTAATATTAATTAGTTTGCTTTTTATTTTGAAAGCTTCGGCACCTTTTACATCAGCTTCAAGACTATCTCCAAGATGTAAAATACTGTTTTTTGAAACATTTAAATTTTTGCATTTTCTCTCTAATTCTTTAAAAAAGTTAGAAGAAGGTTTTGAACTGTTAATTTCATCTGAAAAAATTAAAAAATCAAAATAATCTAATAAATCATAATCATTAAATGTTTTTTTTAATGTTTTTCCTTTTATGAAAGCCGTGTTGCTACTTATATTTATTGTATACCCATTATTTCTAAGGGCTTTTAAAGATTTTTTTAATTCGTCTAAATCGTATATTGAGATTGGTGGATTGTCCAAAAACAAAACCTCCAGGTCATTATATATTTTTTCTGCTTGTGTAGTGGTAATATTTACATCAAATTTTGAAAATAACCTTTGGTACATTACCTCACTTGGGATACTAATTCCCTCTTTCATATTAATTAAGTCAGACTCTTCTCCAATAGCTTCTATTTGAATACTTAATTCTTCAATTGAAATATTTTGAAAAAATTTTTTTTTAAAAAAATCTAACCTAAGTTTTGAAAATATTTTATTGGAAACCATTAAGGTGTTCCAAAAGTCTAGAGAAATATGTTTAATCATTAATTTGAAATAATTATTTCAACTCTTCTGTTTTTTGTCCTTAACTCAATATTTGAATCTGGATATATGGGAGTTGTTGATCCAAACCCATTAGATTTTAGGTTTGATTTGTTTATACCCAGACTAACAAGGAACAATCGAACCGCTTTTGCTCTATCTAGGCTTAATTTCATATTATGATTATCTGATCCCTCACTACTTGTGTGACCATTAATTAAAAATTTTAAATTTGAATACGTTGAAACCAATTCATGGAGTGCCTTTAAATTTATTTTAGAGTCCTCAGTTAGGATACTACTATCATATTCAAAATTAATTGTTCTAGCGAGTGATTCTATTTGACATTGAATATCCGCTGGTGGATTTTTATTGTAAAACACAAAAGGGTTTTCTTTATTTTGGGTAAATAAAAATATTTTTGCGGTATCATTTACAATCTTACCCAAGTATTGCTCCATGCCTATGTTTTGATTTTTATTTGTTTTTGCAGTCATTAAAAATGTGCTGTCACTTTGCCATTTCATATTGGTAGCATCAATTTCATATCCCCAGGAGCAATTTCTTAACAGATAATCAAATTCAGTATCATCAAAGCAATCTGAGTTAACAATAAATTTCTTTACTATTTGAAATTCTCCTACCATAAAATAGGCTCTTATTATGTTAATGATAGGTTTACCATACGGGCTCATAAAAGGCTTAGACCAATCAGGTTTAAATACTTTACTTTCTTCTTTCTCCTTATCAGCTTTATCTTTTTTATTTACATCAATAGTCTCTTCAACAAGTTCAGTTTGTTGATTTTTTTTGTTTTCTATATTTTTATTTGAGGATGATTCAATACAGCCTACTAAAAAAGGAATAATTAGCAAATAGATTAATTTTTTCATTAGTTACATTTTTGGATTAGGGCCGTATTCGTTTATACTATCATCTCCCTCTGCAAAAATCATCCAGAAAAAATAAAAAGGAATCAACTGATACCAGCCACTATTTCCACGGTCATGACATCTTTTGGCTCCCTGAACAAAATAAATCCAATACAGGGGTAAAGCAAGAATTAAAAGAGTTTCTTCAGCCTCAGCCATTCCTCCTATAAACATAATTCCTAGATAAAATATAATTAATGTTATTCCATATTCTAGTCTTCTTATTCTGCCTTTGTAAGAAAAAGGTTTTGAAAACATTTTTTGTTTTTCATTAACAACATAGGGGTCTAAGTTATTGGTTTCTGGTTTTTTATCAAGATTAAATTTTTCCCGAACAGACTCTTTCTTTTTTAAAGTTATACTACTTTTTTCAATAAGATTCTTTAATTCTGGTATTTGTCCTGCCATTTTCCAGTCATCAAGCTCTTCATGCCAGATTAAAGTTTTTGGGGTAATTTTTTTTTGTTTTAGTTCATCAAAACTTAAAGGGCCATTCTTATCAGTTCCATTTTTTGAATAATAATACTCCATTTTTTTTAAATTTGAGTTGTTTTGTGCTACGTTTATACTGTCGAGAAACTCGGTAATCTTTTCATATTCAACATTATTTTTTGGAATTTTCAATAAATCTGAAATATCTCCGTTATCAATATCCCCCTTCAAATAAAATCTCAATTCATCATCTTGTCCTTGATGAATGTTGAATTGTGCTATTGAATTATCCTTTGCTGTAAATTCATAGCAGTCATCGGTTCCTTTTCCATCATTATCTAAAATTTGAAAAAAAGACCATTTGGTGTCTGGATTAATTATTTCACAAACCTCTAACATTTGCTTCTTGCTTAATTCGCTGTATTTATTCAAAATTATAAATTTAGATTTTTAGAAAAATTGTAGATTTTATACTCATAAAAAAAGCAATTTACTTAGTAGTATTATTTTTAAAAGTCCAACTATTAATATTTACTGAAGATTCTAACTCATCTTCAATATCATCCTCTAAATTACAAAAAAAATCTATACATGTTAGCTCTTCAATCTCATCTATTGTTTTTACATAGCTCTGTAATTTATGAGTTATTTTTTTGTTTGGCATAACAAAACCTATCATTTTACATTCATAGGTGTCAAAAATAATTTTATAAAAATAATCAGGGACAGATACACCACTGCTCCCAATTTTGCTCAAACTATTATTGAGAATACCGCCAGTAACTATATGAATTTCCGAATCTTTTGCCCAGAATCTTACTAAGGATTCTAGTTTCTTCCATCCACCTCTGTTGAAAGATGGCAGCTGAGGGCTCATGTTTGACATGAAAAAAGATTCAGACATAGCACGTTGAGAAGATTTCATATCTCCAGCAGGTGCTAGATGCCCTCTGTCGTATCCAGATTTTCTGTAATCAGAAACTTTTGCAGAACCTGAAATAATTTTGGGATCAGAACGAAAATTATTTGATCTTTTTGTTATACCCGTTAGTAGCCTTGAATCAAGTTTGTAATACACCCATTCTGCTTGTTCATGATTTTCAATATAAGAAAGGCTATACCTTGAGTGTGCTATTTTTTCGCCGTTGTATGTGTTGTTATAAGAATCTTGAGAAAATCCAATTAATGGTAAAACAAATAAAAAAAAATAAAGAATTTTCAATTTTTAAAAAATTAAATATAATTATATGTTTTAATAAAATAATTTATTTTAGCCAAGCGTTACTGTTTGGTCTACTTAAATTTTAAGCAAAATAAACAATTTATTCTATTTTTATATTTAAGACTAGTATTGATTTTAAATTTCCATAAAAAATAATATTCAAAAAATTTATTTTTGATTTTTTTTTAACACCTTTTTTGGTCTGTAATAATTTTCATTACTTCTTTTATTTTGTCAAACCGATGGTCTGTTTCGTATTCAGTTTTTTGAAAAGGAACTTTATTAATTTCCATAAAATTAAACATCGTATCAAAATTTAATAATTCATCATGTTTCGAAATATGTATAAAGTGCTCTCCGTGAGGTGGTATGCTTATGTTTTTTTTAATAAAATCTTCAAACTCTTTACACTGCTCTAAATAGTTGCCTTTAAAGGTCCATTTCTCTAGTGTTTTTAAATTTTTTAATTCTTTATTTTTATATAATTTTAAACTTTCTGAGGGATTCCAACTTGGATTTATAGCGTGTACAGTTAAAAAGTCTTTTTTAAACTTTGCTCTGAAATAATTTGCATAAAATCCACCTAGTGAGGTCCCAATTAAATATACCTTTAGTCTTTTATTTGACCTAATTATTCTATTTATTTCACGAATAGCATTTCTTGGCTCTCCACTCAACTTTGGCACTATAAGATCAAATTCGTGCTTTAAGTTGTTTTCCTTTAAAAATTCTTGAATTTGTTTAGATTTTTTTCCTGGTGCAGAGTTGAATCCATGAAGTAATATTATTAAATTGGGACATTTCTTAATAGTAAAGGTTAATCTTGGGGTCATTTTATTTTTTTACTGTTTATTAAAAGATTAATTTTAAACATTCCACAAACAAAGCTACTCCTATACAACTTTCTGTAGGTTTTGTTGCCTATTGAAAATGTTTAAAAATGAGTTATTATTAAGAATTGTTCAGAAATTTATTAAAAGTTTTTTGTGGGTAGCTTAGGAAGAAAAAGCCCAGCAAAATATATCCATCCAATAACGGAACTTGCAATAACAAAAATCAATCTAACTACAGCAACTGGAAGACCAAACTTGTGGGCTAAACCACCACACAATCCTAAAAAATATTTATCATCGGAGCTGCAATATATACCTTTGTAACCAGCTGTTCTAGTAATTGG
>Ga0315320_10004454_pt1 | contig 11480 bp, 7 predicted proteins | sample M140m21515metaG_FD_203458 | JGI IMG/M metagenome (GOLD analysis project Ga0315320, IMG submission 203458) | Ammonia-oxidizing marine archaeal communities from Monterey Bay, California, United States - M1 40m 21515 | ecosystem: Environmental > Aquatic > Marine > Coastal | place: USA: California...
CATTGTTGTAACGACAAACTTTCCGGAATGGTTTCATCGGGGTGTTGGATCAAATATTCGGCTTTTTTCACATAAGCTTCCATGTAACCATGATTGGGCAAAATGGTGGCGTTGATGATTTGCACTAATTGGTTTTTCAAGATGTCCAACGGTATTGGCTTGATCGAATTCCATGGTTTGGAAGACTTTGTTTTCATTTTATTCAATATACACACCAAGTAATCTAAGCCAGTTGTATTTTCCATAGACCCTTCTTTGTCGGGGAATCCCTCAAACGAACGAACACAACCAGGGAAGGTTTTATGGATTTTGAAAGAAGGAATGGCTGTTTGAATGCAATACAAAATCACCGAAGTCACAATCAAAATAATGGATTTGTTGCGGTATATTTCATAAGGCGGCATTTTCCGCTTTTTTTGCTCTAGTTCTCTTTTAGCACCTTCATCATACACTTGTTTGGAGGAGATCACTTGCTTCATAATTTCTTGACTCATGCGCATTACTTTTTCTTGAATGGAATCCAAAGGAAGACCTATATTGCGAGCAATTCCGCGATACAAATTGAAAATCATTTGTGTTTCTGGATCTTCAAAGACCAGTTCGTTGGTGCTTTGTTTTCCAACCATCATTTCCACGTATTTCTGGCCAATATCTTGTTCCAACACATCGGATGTTGCTATTTTGAATCCGCTTTCATCGTATTGTTCTTCAGCCACGTTGTCGATTTTCCTCAAAACATAACCACTATGTTTATCCACAATGGATGAACCGTCGTCGCTCAAGGTTCCTTGTTTTCGAACAATTTCGCCTAATTTTTCCAAATAATTATTGGTGGAAACAAATGCTTGGGCCAATTCCAAGAAAAAAGTGGGCAACAATTTGGCATTGCTTTCCTTGCAATACAAATAAAAGGGGTCTTCGCCCAATTGTTCGACCAATGGTTCGCGGCAAAACAATTCTGCGAATTTCACAATGTCGCCTTGTTTTTTCACGAAATCGCCTTGGCCCAATATTTCTTCGCGGATTTTCATGTACGGCGATTGCACTGTTTCGTTTTCTTTGGCATAATGTCCCAGTTCATAGGCGTATAAATTGTATTTGTGGCTTTTGACGTAATAAAGTCGTTGCAGAGCTTTGAGGTGTTTCATGGCGTCATCCACCTTGTTTTTCAGTGTCACTTCCAATTCTTCTGAAGACATGGCAAAACGCGTGTCAAACTCTTTTAGCAAAGAGGCACGGTCTTTGGAAAGCAATCGCTTTTTGGCGTCTTCGATGGATTCACATTGATTGCTTGTTTGATCACGGAAACAGATTTTGCTCATGTTACAAAACAAATCGTTGCTCTCCACAAAGGCGTGCTCATCAATATCTTGATCGACAATCCATTCGTTTTTCATGCGACGATAATAGGCGACTTTTTTGCGCAATTCAGACTCCATGGCCATCTCGCGTTTTTGGTTTGGCGTCAATTCGTCTTCGTTCAAATTCTTTTTGGGATCGGGTTTGATTTCGACCACGGCATATTCGCCTTCGCGCACCTTTTTCTTTCCATATACAATATCCACCGCCATTTCACGCGCATATTTAGGAGGAATTTCGTGTTTATGCAATAACGCTTCTTCCAAGAAATCGATGAAATCTTCGTCGCTATATTTGTTGCGTTCTTCCTTGTATTTGTCCTTTAATTTGTACGGTGTATGGTCATATTCTTTATCATAAAAGACATCGCTATTATGATTATCTTTAAAGAGTTTGTCCAAGGAATCGTACTTTTTCGTCAAAACACGACGTGCGCAATCACCTGCCTTTATCTTTTCATCACTTGTCATGTCATCTTTTTCTGGAACTTCTAATGCTTTCATCAAATCTTCCGGTACAATCAAACTGTGCATCATGAAACGAACCAAGTCGAAAAACAGGACATTGTAATCCTGATCCATTGTTTGGAGGAGGAACTCGGAAGAAGCAAGACTACTATAAAGTTTCTTGGATTGATCGGTTTTGAATTTGTACAATTCCAAGAAAATAGACAATAATTCTTGTTTTTCTCCAAACAATCGTATTATTGCCGTTTCCATGGGAACAGAATCCACGTAATTTTCTCTTTTATAACGTTCCATTGCATCTTTGTGATTGTCCAACTCGGTAATGAACTTCTTCAAATGCATTTTTACAAAATAGCGCGCGGAATTGTATTGCGAATAATTGAGATTTTTGGTGTAAATCAAAAAAGGTTCCAATGCTGTACTCACGCGTTGCAAAGACAATAATGAATACAGTTGTTCTTCGGGATATAGTTTTTCCAATAAGCGCACCAATGTTTCACCTTTAGGAAAAAGTGCTTGTAAATAATCCTTGAAATTTTCGGGTGAATAATCGGCTTGTTCGTCTAATTGGAAATCTTGGATCATGCGTTTCAATGACCCGTCTTCGCCATATGTTTTCCAATGATTGTCACTTTCGTCTTCATGAAGAGAGTCGATGGACACATTTGTAATTTCCAAGTTTTGACGGAAATATTTGAACATTTGGAAAAAATGCATGCCGTAATTCGACTTGGTCATGATAGAAGAAAGTGGTAAATCGATCTTGGAAAAGTGAATGACAGGAAGAGGAAGAGCCATTAAAGATTGCAATGTCAAATGATCATTCGGGGTCGTTGGAGAACGAACATATACCTTTTTTCCAAGATTGGAAACACTGGGTTTCAAATGTTCAGATCCCAAATTGTATTTCTGAATGACGAATTTTTCACGTCTATAGGGAGAACCCACCACAGTACTGTAATAATCTTCCAAGTTATTGACAATGGTTTCCATATTTGCCTTGACTTCTTTGTGAGCAGTCAAATACGTATCCACATTGAGTGGTCCTTCCATAGGCGTCATGTAAGAATTCAATTGTTGATATAGATGCACATAGGGAGTGTTGATACCCAATGTCAATTGATTTCTGCTGTAACTTTCTTGGATTTTACTTTCGTCTTTCAAGTCCTGTGACAAATCCATTTGAATGAAATCTTGATACGTACCGTTATGGGCATCAGTGTAAATCTTCTTTCGCAATGTCGTGACAGGAACAATCCATTTGAGTTTTTGTTCTAATTCATAGACACTATGTACCAAAGGTTTGTAATTATCTCCTAAAAATACATTGGTCTTGACATTTCCGTTTTCATCAAATACAGAGAATTCTTCGCGCAATTCGCGATAGCGCTGAATGAGCAACTGAATTTGGTCCAATACTTGTTTGGAGCGTTTGGATTCAGGAATATTCATGAGTAATTCGTCCAACATATCATTGACTTGGGTTTCAAGACTAAATCGCTGGCGATGTTCCGGGATTTCCACTTGTTTCGTGAAAACACCCAAATCTTCGCCGTAAATAATGTCGTTGTTGACCGATAATTCTTCTTGGAGTTCGTCATGCAAAGCAGTGTCGGGTTTTGCTCCGTCGGGAAGTTGAATCACAATATCACCGGTTTCGCTGTATTGCATGGTGGCCTGGGGGTCGATTTCTTCCAAAGAAGCTAATCCTTCTTCATGGACTTGGTCGCGAATATTGACTAAAGAAGATATTTTTTCTAAAGATGCAGGTTTGGAGCGGATAATAATTTGTTCCAATGGAATGTCTTTGGGCAATCCTTTGTAAGCAAAATCAATATAGAACACGTCCATAGCCGGATAACTCGTAATTTCGATCATATCATCTTCTAAATTAGTGATTTCACCCGTAATAATTAAGGGAACTTCTCCTCCAAAGTGTAAATCCACCCAGGTTTTGGGCACTAAATGATGTTGTCTTGCATAACCAGGTTCTTCGCTGCGGCTTAATAACAGAATTTGTTCAATGCTCTCGTCGGTTAAAATTCCGTGTTCGTCCAAATGGAGAGTTACTGGTAAATACGAAGTCACATTATTTAGTTCAATGACGGCGTCATCAATGTAATTGACATAAAATGTATTTTCGTTTAGTTCTGGATTGGTTGTTGCTTTCAATTCAATAATATCGCCTAATTCCAAGGTAATACCTTTTTCCGGAATCGTTGTGGAACTTTCTAATAATGATTCATCCATAGGTATATACTATAAATATAGATTTCATTAAATATACTTTATCATAAATAAATTATGGCAATTATTTATATGCAAATTTTCCATGTACTCGCATTTATTTATTTAGTGTTGTATATTTTACACCTTGTATATGGTCCGTATTTTTATCGATTTATGTGGAATCAAGAAGAAGTAAAATTCCAGGCCAAAAACACAAATGATGTTTTGAGGAGAAGCTTGTTTATTACTTACGTCAGTTTTCTATTTACGATTTATTTTCTGTTGTATCCAACCAAAGAAACATTGGTGGTAGCATTCCTTTACACATTTTTTTCCATGCTGAGTTACCTTGTTTTGTATTATCATAGTGACTATTTCCAAGAAGGATTAATGGATCATTTTGTCATGTTATTGCCATTTAGCTATTTTTTCATGAAAATGGATCACTCGAAATGGAAATGGACGTCTTATTCGTTGTATTCGGCACTGTTTTTCTTGTTTATAGCCCTTTTATTTTACAATCAAAGGGCCATTTACAAATATGATGTAAATATGTCGATTTTCCAAGAAAAGAATACAAAAGAAAAGATATTAGAGTAACCACGACTAACTAGTCTAATGTTTAAACAATACACTATTCATAATAATGAATCCAAGAAGATTTTGTGCAAAATTAGTCAAAGTTATTTGTCTTGCGGAAATGAATATCAAATCTGGAATTATGACGCGTGTTATTTAGGATGTAATGAACCGATTAGCATTACCCAATGTCGATCGGTCATTTTGAGCCATCCGCAAAAGCAATTGTTGTCCTTTTCTTACCCCAAAAAAGAACCGAATTACAATCCATTGATGACTTATTGCAATGAATTTGTGGAAGGTTGTTTAGTGCATTTGTTTTACGATAATCGTACGTCACGATGGGAAATTGCCACGAAAAATGGGATTGGTGGCCATTATCCCGTAATGAAAACGCCATTGCCGTCCAAAAAATACCAATATTACATTCGAACCATGTTTTGCGAATTGATGCAAAGTAACCAATTGAATCAAATAGCTTGTATCCAAGATTTCTCCAAACAGCATTGTTATAATTTCATTTTGCAACATCCCAATATTTGTTACATGCAATCCAAGAAACTGTATTTAGTGGGTGTCTATGCATTGGATCGTCAAACCAATAGTGCGGCGATTGTTCCTCACAGACAATATGAAGCATGGGACTGTTTTCCAAGAAATCTGATTTCGTTTCCACAAACGTTGCATATATTGCCCTTGGCAATGCAAGAGGAGAACAATTTCCTCGAACAATGTGAAAAAAACGACGTCTATGGAATGGTGTGTCATGATTATAAAAATGGGCAACATTACGTATATAAAACACCCAGTTTAAAGGAGAAACAAAAGATCAAACATTTGCATCACAATTTTTTGTATCAATATTTGGCACTGAAGTCGTGTAACAAAGAATCATTTTATTTGCAACACTATCCTTATCATCGCAAAATAATCAACTATTTTCATCAATTGGTCCAAAACTGTGTGTTTGAATTGTATCGCCATTACAAATTATTTTACGTAAATAAGAAAATAGAAAAAATTCCCATTAAATACAAATATTATTTAGAGGAAATCCATCAATATTATTATTTAGACAATTTGAAGAGAAAAAAAGTGAAAAGTGTTGGTATATCTGAAGTGATGCATTATTTTAACAACAAATTGAACCATAGTCAACAGTTTTATTTGTTATTATACGAAAAGCGTAAAGCATGTGTAAAATAGTTTGTCTTTATAATATGGTGGAATATTTCACCCTTGCCTCTTTAGCTTAGTGGTAGAGCGCCAGTCTTGTAAACTGGAGGTCACGAGTTCAATTCTCGTAGGAGGCTATTCATGTTTTGAGGTTTCAAAACACGAATACTTTAGGAACATTTAGGCTTGACTATACAAATTGGATAATTTGCATAATATTTGCAAATATTTCGATGTATGTTCTTTATTCGCATCGCTCATGGTGCGGATTGGGTCACGAATAGTGTCAATAATACGTATGACTTCTCCGCTATTGGGTACATGTACCAAGTCGCCAGAATAATCTTTGTTATAGAAAAATGCAATATCTCCGCTATCTATGGTGTCTTTATATGGACAATACACATATTGATACCAAACTTTAATGATGAGAGATGCATTGGCCGTTTTAATCATGAAAAACGATTTACGAGCCGCCGCAATGTCCTTATTATCCGGTAAAATCCCAATAATATCATCCAAAAAAGCGAAAAATTGCGTATTAAACGTTTTTAAAAGGGTGGATTTATCACTCATGTAAATAAATGTAATCTATTCTTTTTATATATATTATTGTAATATATATGAAATTCAATATTACAAGATTAATTAATAAATATAGCATTGTTGTGTTCTTGATATTGTTGATTGTAGTTGTATATAGTTTTAGCAATATTTATGAAGGTGCTGCAAATATTGATCCCAGTAGTTCCCCTTCTAAAGAAAAATGCGGCGAATTTACAACAGCAAATCGCGAATTAACGCATGGCTTGACAAATACAACCATTGATAAATCCTTGGCTTCGATTATGACTGAAATTAATGAATGCGAGACGTTAGTTCAAGAAATTAACAAGATGTTGCCTATGAACATTAACAATATTCAAGTCGGTTCGATCACTCAAACTAAAGAAGGAAATGAAGAACCTTATTTTAACATTGTCATTACTCCTCCTCCTGTGACAAATAGTCCAAGTGGTTCCACAACCAAAAAATCATCAAATAGTTCTTCGAGTAATCAATCAATGTTACAACAAATGATGACCAAACTCGAAGATGATTTTAGTGGTTTTTCACAAGGTGCAACATGGACAATTCATGCCAATTTACCTGCTGGATTAGAAGGTGCAACTGGGCCACAAGGTCCTGATGGCAAAGACGGATTATCTGGAGCGATTGGACGACAAGGACCACCTGGACCCCGAGGAAAACCGGGAAAATATTCATTCAATGAACCGTTTTTACCTAATTAATACTATATACATATAAACTATGTTTATAGTAATACTTTTATTGATTTTATTATTGGTTTTATATTATTATTTTCATCAAAAAGAATCTTTTATTGGATCGACAAGTTTAGAGAAAGATGATGAGCAAATCTTGGAAAACAATGTACAAAAACTAGAGAAACAACTTCAAAACATTGTAAGTCGCATTCCTTATTTTTGCATAGGTACCGTTCGAAGTGGTAAAGAAACGGACTTACAATTACGAGGAAATTCATTGAATAAAATCATGTTGGATTTTACATTACAAGAAGCACCACGAGGATCACAAGGACCAAAAGGAATTACTGGAAAACGCGGAGAAACGGGGGAAAAAGGAATGGACGGAAAACAAGGACTTAAGGGATATGAATACTGGCAGTAATATATATAATTTTGTTACGATTATTTATATTATGAATAATTATTTGTTATTTAGTATATTATTATTATTGATTGTTTATTTATTGTATTACCAAAGTTGTTCTTTAGAGGGAGCAACAACATCGAGTTCAACTCAATTAGAAAATGTTGGAGGAACAACAACGAGTGGAAGTTCCAGTTCTTCATCTGAAATGGGAAATATTCAATTACCATCCTCTTCTTCTCCGGCGAATGCATCACCCGAATATTCTGTTACATTAGTAAAACAACTATCGGATACAAAATGTGTAAAAAATCAAAATTACGGCATGTTAGGAAGTTCTAACAAAATGTATGTGGATCAGGGATGTCGAGGTACTTTTCAAATGACACCCTATAATGTACCATTTAATTGTTCTTCGGAGAATTTCAAATATACTAGTTGTTTAACACCCGGTACTCAATATCAAACGTCGGAAAGTGTGTCAAATGCGATCAATCAACTATCAGAAACCATGACGAAAAATCAACAATCTGCAAATGCCAATGCCTTTACAGTGGAATATAGTCCTCAAGACGACCCCAGTTTGTTTCAAACAAACACTTCGTTAGAACCTATGCCAAGTTCCGTGATTCAGAAAATCAAATGTAAGATTTGCCCACCTCCTTTAGGACCCGAAGTTGCCAATGCACAATTAACAACTATAAATAGCGTTATTCAATCTCAAGCAGATTTTATCGAAAAATTGGAAAAGCAAGTAAGTGATTTAGAAAAAAGATACAAAATAAATTTTCAAGTACAAAATAGTGAATATGATCCACAAAACGCATCATCGTTGCCTCAAATGACTGTTCAAGGTACTGTTGGCAATATTTTATTGGATGTACAAATGAATGTGGGTTCAACCGGACCAATCGGGCCAAGGGGTTTAGAGGGGAGTAATGGAATTACGGGAAAACGAGGTCCAACCGGAAGTGAGGGACCAACGGGATATTGGGGGAATATATTATAAATAAATTTTGTCCTAGTTATTTATAATGAAGAATCAAATAATAAAAGTAATATTGGCATGTATTTTATTTTTCATATTATTATTTATTATTTTAAAGTGGCTATTTACGAAAAAAGAGGGCGCAACATCAACGATTACTATTAATTTAGCTGCTTATAGAGGAAACAATGGTACTAGTGTCACTGATTCGAATAACCTTTATAATGTATATCAAACTTACTATAATGATACAAATGCAAATGTAAAAAGTCAAATCGATGCCATAGGTACGATGGTAAGTGTAAGTGATGCAAACTTAAGTCCAAAGTTAGACCAAGAAATATATGTTCCTGATATACCCTCTTTTGAGGCTTATTGCGGAAGACTTATACAAGCAAAAGAAGAATTTGGAACAGATTATTACGTATTTAATCCTTTAGATGGTGATTTTAGTTATGCAAATATGTGGAATAAAAATTTGACGGGTTGTTTAATTATGAATGAAACTGAATGGGCGTATTATTGCGGTATTAGTCAACAAAGTTCAATGAGTCATTTTATAGAACATTGTTCTGCTGCAATGGGACGATGTCAAAAAAATGATTTTTATGCTACATGGTGGGGATATCCACTACCTACTTTTATTCCTCCGTTTTTTTTTCCAATGTGGATGTTCAATTGTGTGGATGGTTGCAATGAATATACAAATATACAAGATAGAACAAGAACAAAGCTAAGTTCTATTGGAAATAATGGTAATATTTTCTTATTTAATACTTTGGATAATGCGCGAACATATGTAATTGATACGCATTCAATTGGTACAGTTAAATATGGTGGCAGTACTTATTATTATACTCCATCTAGCGATGGTATTGCTTTATATGACTTTAAATATCCATATGCTTCTGCGGATAATCGTGATATAGGAAAAAATGTGGCAACGATGAAACCTTCTTTTGAAGATGCTGTTAGTGCATGTAACACAACAGATAGTACATTAAATACGTTTATTAATCACTTCAATCCAGCCAATAATAATAACAATAAACATACATATACAAGTGCATTAAAAAATATACGAAGTTGTGCGGGTATTAGTAGCAGTTCAACTGTTCCAAACGGAAATAGTGTTGTTTTTGCTTCTCCAAATACCATTCCTTATTTTGAACCTGCAACATATTCGGTTAAGAAGTTCAATAACGCACAGAGTCTATGTGAAGATTTAACTCAAATTATAAAAGACGAAACAACTGATTGTTGCGATAATCCGAATACAATTACGACACCAAGTTATGCGAAATGCATTGATAGTACAGCATCTTTTTCGGCAAATAATGTTACATATGGTTGCAATCCAAAAACACAAATTACACTTGAAAAATGTCCTTCAATAAATCCGGGTGATTCGAGTACATCGCAAAATGCATCCAATATAACGAGTTCAAGTAAATTCGACGGAACTGGTAAATTTATTTATAATCCAATGATCAATAGTCCAAGTCCTTCTCCAAATAATCAAGAAGGTTTTGAAACGATTGGACAAGCAACCACTCAATTACACGACGCCGCCAAATTACAATTAAATATATTAACAAATATTCAAGAAAAGACGAATTCACAAGCAGGTAAAGATGCAATTATCAACTATTATGAAAATAAATATAGCTCAGCTTCTTATAGTGATTTAAACGAAAATTTGCTAGATGTTCAAAAAACATTAAATAATTATAAAAATACAGATGGTGGAATAGGACAAGATGCATCTGTTGTCCAATCAAATATTACTGATGATTATATTTGGACAGCAGAATCAATAAATAATTGTAACAATCAAAAATCAATCGTGGGACTTGACTCCTCTGGAAACAACTTTTTAGCCACTTCCAGTCCAAGTTGTGGAAAATATAACAATGCATATGAAAATGCAAAAAATCTGTGTCAACATGGATTGAATTTAACGGATCAATTTGGTGTTCAGGATACAAAAGGTGGAAAAGAACTAGAAAGTTTAGTTCTCGATATTGACAATGGCATTGTTGGACAAACATTGGAAGATGCCTATACAATTTTAACTCGAACAACCGAGACATGCAATGCATGGGTGAAAATGTATGACGAGTGGTTAAATGACGAAGAACGTGCAGCCGCCATTCCTTGCAAACCCGCTCGTTCCACCACCAATAATTTTGATAAAGATGCAACCAATATTGTCAATAATTGGACCATTGAATCATCCAAATATTTAGCCCAATTAAAAGCAAAATTACAAGCCATTGAGGCTTATGTCAGTCAATATCCAAATGATTTTACATTAAAAGTCACTCATGTACCAAACGAAACACCCAACACTCCGTTTGTGTATATGACTGCAAATAATATGGGCGCCACTGGACCAATTGATTATTCCGTGAATGTATATGTTCCCGCAGGACCACAAGGTCCAACCGGCCCACCAGGTGTTGATGGAAGTAACGGTGCAAATGGAGAACCTGGATATGCAGGAAAACAAGGGCCTGCTGGTATAGGAGAAGTCCCCAACCAATATTTGCCATATGACGGTTAAAATCTAGAAGAATTACTGTTTTAAGGGATCACTTAAAACAGTATGTGTGAAAGAATGGACACATTTATCTCGAACCAATATATACATGAATATAATATTAGGAACTATTTTTGTTATTTTATTGTTGGGCATTTTTTATCATATTTATCATGTTCGCGAAAATTTGGATGCAAGTTACATTTCTTTTGAAAATAATCAAAAAGTGAATCAAATTAATAACGTATTGCAAAAAAATAGTGGTTTAGTGGAACGTTTAGGTCCGATTAAAGCCCAATTACAAGCCTATCATGCTATTTTGAAGAATGAAAACTATGTAACTTTAGAGGCAACACCGAAGAACAAGACTGGTAATTTTGATTTGTTTATTAGTCCTATGCCATTGGGAGGACAAATCATAAGTGTGGAATATCCTGTCGGACCAACTGGACCAAGTGGAATAATA
>Ga0315320_10004456_pt1 | contig 11477 bp, 6 predicted proteins | sample M140m21515metaG_FD_203458 | JGI IMG/M metagenome (GOLD analysis project Ga0315320, IMG submission 203458) | Ammonia-oxidizing marine archaeal communities from Monterey Bay, California, United States - M1 40m 21515 | ecosystem: Environmental > Aquatic > Marine > Coastal | place: USA: California...
TAAATTATCAAAATTAAAACTATGTGTTGAAGTCATTATATAATTTATTGTAAGATAAAATATATATCATAATTAATTAAATTAATAATAAACACCACCTACTCGCCGGTTTATCTTGGAACATTGCTCATTGTCCCCGTCTTTACAAGATGGCATATTACCATAACAAAATTCAGCAAATGCTTTTTGACCGTTTGGAATAGTGGTATTAGGCATAGAATGAAAATTTCTCATATTATTTTGAAAAGAAAGATTATCTCCTAAATCCTTGAATAATCTTTCGTCATTTTTTGCTTTTTGATTTATTTGTTCTTTTATTTTTGTATTATAAGAAGGTGCTGCTTGTTTTCTTTGAGGATTATCTTTGTAGTCTGTCATCATAACATTCATAAGAGGATTTTTAACAGTTGGATTGGTAAAAGTATCTTTAAATACTTCTAAAAATTTCGTATTTCTTGAACCTTCAAATCCTTCTTTATGTGCCTTCTTTTTTAATCTTTCTTTTTCTTCTTTTTCAAATTGAACCTTATATAAAATAACAATGATTACCAAAGTAATTATACTTGTTACTAAAAGTTTGATAGATTTTGTTAAAACAAATCCTAAAACTGTTAATAATATAATCGTTCTTGTGGTAGCATTCAACTTTTCTGATAATGATAATTCTTTACTAGGCCATAATTCTTTTATGTGGTCTTTATCGAATAATACTAGAGGATTATATAACCAAAACTCACTCATTAAATATATAATCTATTATTATTTTTTATTTTTCTTTTTTTTCTTCTTTTTTTTCTTCTTTTTTTCAACCGTTTCACTTCCGTCTAAATTTCTCATACTTTTTTCCATTTTCTCATCAGTGTTTCCTGTGAAAGTTAAATTTGTATATCCTTCTCGTTTCTTAGCTTCTTCTTCTCTTCTTTTTTGTTCTTCCTTTCTTTTTTGTAATTTTGCCAATAATCTTTCTCTTTGTTTTGCTCCTCTTATATTTCGATTTAAATTTGCTTGCATAGCATTTAAATTAATCTTTTGTTTTCCCATAGCACCCATTCCTGCAGGATTAGTCATTCCCATTTTTTTCAATAATGTTTCCATGTTTTTTACACCTGGTATGTTTTTCATTTTACCCATTAGTTGACTTGCTTCTTGCATTAATTCACTCTCTTTTATTTCACCCGATTTGATTTTTTCATCTAATTTTGAACCTACCTTTTTTACCATGTTCAGCAATCTACCTGGATTTTTAAAAAGTTTTTCAAATACTTTATTTACATTCGCATTTTCTTGATCTTCTATATCAATATCTAATTCTTGAGCTGTTTCTTCTGCTATTTCAGCTGCCAATGAACCCAATTTACCTTTTAGTAATCCATTTATATGTTCGTTTATATCTTCAGGATTCGGCATATTCATTGAAATATCATTTGCCGATAAATCACATCCAGACGTATCAAATAATCCTGTCATATCATTTATTGTTTCTTCTAATTTTGATTTAAATTCATCTTCATTAATTGCTTCAAATAATTTTGCTGTTTCACCAAATGAATCAGATGCTGTTAATGTTCCTGATATAGAAAATAATATCAACTGTAAATATTTCCATAATGTATCCTTTGTACTTTCACTAATATTTTGTTCGAAAAAATATTTAAAATCTATATTTGGAAGAAATTTGGTATTAATTTCTTCGTTTTGAAATATTTCTTCTTTTTTATACAAAATATCAAAAAATCTTCCTGGGAATACTTCGCAACAATATAAAAATAATTTATTTCCTGATACATCCCCTTCCAATATATTTTTCTCTCCTTCCGATAGCAACCCATTGTATTCTGGAAAAGTTGTTAATAAATCTGTTAATAAATCTTTCATTATCTTGTAAAATTCTGCTGGTGGTTCTAAAAATTCAAAAGATGGTGGACTTCCGCTTTCTTCGTTATCGTTCATTTTAAATATAAAAAGCTTTTTTCTTTTATATTTAAACCAACATTAATTATAATATAATCTCGACATTGTTGTTAGATTTTGAAAATATTTTATTGTCTTCTTTTTATTTTCGGCATTCATTTGTCTCCATAGTTTTTTTAAATCATCCATCCATTTCATGTTTTCTTCTTTATTATTTCCATAACCAGCACATTCTTTATCAAACTTATGTTGTAAAAAAAAGTCATCATCGCCAGTATCTATTTTATCTCCATAGCGTTTTGTTATGTAAGTATTCCAACTCGCAATCATTTTTTTGTGGTTAAATTTCGCAAAAGTTTCTACCATTGTTTTACCTGCTCTTACATCATTGTTTTTTGGAAATATTATTTTCAAGTCATCATATAAATCTATTATATGTTCATTAAATGCCTTAACTATGTGTTTTTTCTCCATCACGTAAATATATTCTAAATAATTAATTTATTTTTAAATATTTAATTTATTTAATTAAATGAAAAATTCTGTTCTTCAGGTATTTTTGGCGGAGGTGCAGCAGCAGCTCTCGATTGTTGATATTGTTTTATAGTATTTTCATCTAGTTTTTCTTTTACATAATCTTCTGGTGGTGTGTCTATCTTAAAACTTTGATCTAATTTTACAAATGAATGCATTTGTCTTAATCCTCCTTCACCTTTTACTCCCATTTCATCAGAATTTTGGTCTAAATAAGAATATGAATCTGACATTTGTGTTCCCATTTCACCATAAAAACTATATGCTAAAGGTTCATCATTATTTATTGATGCTTTTTTTCGTTCTTTATCAAAATCTTCTCTAAAAAAGTTTATTATTTCATCTCCAAACAAAACTCTATTTCCCTGATGTATCAACAATAATGCTGGAACTCTTGAAATAGACGTTGGTAATAAAACAGATTCACCGCTATCTAATAATATTGATAATTTGCCATTTTTATTTATCCGTTTATCAATGGGTAAAAAATGTATATAATCTTTTACAGAACTTCTGCTTAATATCTTTATGACTTTATCACAATTTTTACAATATTTGCTATAATACATTATTTTGTCTTTTGCCATATGTATTTTACAAAGTTTTTGAAATAAAAAATATAACTAATTAATTGATTAATTTAAATATATCTGAATATATATATAATAATGAGTGAATATATCGAAGAACAAGCAGAAATCTCTTTGCCAAAATGGAACCCTCTGATTGATAATCAGGGTAAAAACAAAGGTGTTCTAAAATTTACAATGTCAAATACCAATGTTAGTATAGCAAATGGATTACGTAGAACTATTTTATCTGATGTTCCTAGTTATGCTTTGGGTCATTTTAATGTAATTAGAAATACCACACAATTTAATAATCAAATATTGGAACAACGATTGAGCTGTATTCCAATCCATATTGATCCAACTACTAGTTATGATAGTGTTAAAGAATTGGAGGTAGTCATTGACCTAGAAAATAATACAGACCAATTAGTTTACATTACAACAGAAGATATGAGAATTAAAAATAAATCTATTGATAAATGGGCCAGTGAAACAGAACAGCGAAAAATATTTCCTCCCAATTCATATACTAAAGATTATATACTAATATCAAGATTGAAATCTAAAATTTCAAGCGAAATTCCCGGAGAAACATTGAAATTAACAGCCAAATTTAAATTAGTAAAACCTAGCGAAAGTGGTGCTTATAATGTAGTATCTAATTGTTCTTATGGTTTTACATTAGATAAAGTATCAAATCACCAGAAAAAATTAGAATATGAAACAGAATTACAAGAAAAAGATTTGGACCAAAAAGACATTGATGCCCGTCTAGAAAATTGGGATAATCATGATTATAAAAGACATTTTATAGAAGGCTCTTTTGATTTTTCAGTTGAAGGAGTCGGGCATATAAAAGAGAGTGAAATCATAAAAACAGCTTGTAATATTATAAATATGGGATTACAAGATATTATTGATAATAAAGCACCGCATAATTGGGAATTTAAAAAAGAAAATATAGCAATGAAAAATTCATACGATATTATCATTCAAAATACAGATTATACATTAGGAAAAATTATTGAATATGTGATGTTTACGGAATACTTCAATAATCAAAACGTTCTTACATATTCTGGTTTTATAAAACCTCATCCACACGACGATGAATCTGTTATTAGAATTGCTTTCAAAAAAGATAAAGACGCAACAGAAGAAAATGTTGAAGCTATTCTTGTGGCTGCTTGTAAAATAGGACAGCGTATTTATTCATCAATATATGGTGATTTTGACAATTAAATAATATATTAAATTTCATATATTATTTATTAATTATACAATATTTTCTAATGTTTGTTGCTTTGTTTGATAGTTAACAATATGCATTAATCTAGCTGGTTCTAATTCATTGATATATTCTATTACCTTTTGAAGATTAATATAATCACCCATTGTTTTATATTCTGTCAAATATTTTTGGTGTAGATGATACATGTGAGTTTTATATTGATAAGGAAATTCTTTAACCGGTTTTTCTTTTCTTATATAACATTTTATATAACTTTTGAATAAATTTCTTGTATAAGCGTGTAAATATTTTCTTAGAATACCAAATGTATCTTTCAATTCAGGAAAATATCTTAAATATTCTTTTACTTTACCTTCTCTGCGAAGTCTGTAATAAGTATATTGTATTTTTGTAGAATTACCTTTTAAAAATTTTATTTTTTCATATTCTGGATTACGAAATTTAACACGTTCATTTCCACTATTTATCATATATCCTGTAAAATCATAAGATTGTATTGTATCATGTAAATTTTTAAAATATTCCCACGTATTTTCCCCATCTGTGTCAGATAAATCATATACACGCGGTGTTACTATTTTTTCCAATGTCGGTGATTTTACATATAAATGAAGCTGATCCAAAAAAGACTTTCTTGAAACCATTAATGGTTCATTATTCAAATCACCCGATTCTCCGTTTACTAAAAATATATTTGTTAATATAACCTTTTTCTCATTGATAGGACATACCATTTTATTTTCCGGATGTTGAAGTATAAAACTATAACAAAAATGTTTATCAAAATGTTCAAATTCTATTCCCATCGCATTTAATGTATCTAAAAACATAAATCTAAATGTAATATCATTATCTTGATTAAATTTGCATCTAGCACCAATATTACTTCTTGTCATAATTTCCCAATCATTGCCGTATTTATCCCAAAACATATTAATCATACTGCCTTCGCAAATTTCTTCTATAGTACAATCTTTTATATCATTCCAATTTTCCAATCCTTCTTTTTCCACTGTTATACTTTTTGGCGGGGCATAACAACATATTTTTCCATCATCATCTACAAGAACAGATCTAAATCTACCAATTGTTTTTTCTGTATCTTTGTTAAGACAATTTCTATTATATTTTAAAATATGATATGGACCATAGTGTTTTACCAAGAGACCCTTTCCTGATGAATATTTTTCGTCGCTAATAGCTTTCTTTATATCAACATATTCTCGCAAATTATACTCCATTTCATAATATTATTGAAATCTTTTTAAACTATTATTATAAATGTATTTTCATTTAGAATATATTGTCTGGTATTAGTATAAGATGGATAGTGAAAATGTAAAAGAAATTCCCGATTTTGAACCATCTTTGGGTATGATTATACAGATTGTAGCTCCAGAAGATGAAAGATTCCATAAAAAATTATTTTTAATAGATTATTTAGATAATGATTTAATGAAAATCATTGATGAAACATACACTACATATAATTTAAATATAATACAAGGAGAATTAAGTGAAAAAAGTATTCAATATATTATTACAGTAAAACAACCAATAGAAGTAGGATATGCTAGACAAAATGGAATGATAGTTGGAACATGGTGGACTATTGAATACGCGCCACCAGATGGTAAAGGTATGCCCGCTATTTATAATGGTGAAATTACAAATTTAGACGAAGACCAAATTGAATTTTCTGTTTTTGATAATGATAAAGAAGAAAAAGATATTATATATATTGATTTTGAATACAAAGGAATTCCTCTCGATTTACCAATCAAGTTCTATAAATTATCTAAACCAAATATCGTGAAAAATGTATCTCTTATTGATGAATTAATAGATCCAACTGATGATGTAGAAAACATTGATTTTGATGAACCCGTTTTTGATACTGAAACTATAAAACAACAACAAAAAGAATATATTATTGAAGCCGATAATATTGAATTTCGTATTTTAGACGAAACAATTGAAGAAACAATTGAAAAAGATGAAACTGAAAAAACATATGATATTACAGACCAAACAAATGACTTATTGAATAGTCTTCTATCCAATATTAAATCAAATGAAAGAACTCCAAGAAAATTATCAAAAGTCAATACCGTTATAAATCGTTATAAAGAATTACGACAAAACTTTTCAAATTTTGATCCTTTGGGTAATAGCAATTCTTCTAAGAAATTTACGCACGAGTATAGACCAATAGTAGAACAATTAAAAACTTTATCAAAAAATATTAGTTGGGTTGTTCCTGTTGTAAAAGATAGACATAATGTTTTTTTTGACAAATTAGATGATAATGCTGATGTAACTGATGTTGATATTATTCCAAAAGATAATAGCACTTCTTTCCAAGAAGATTATGAACTTCAACAAGCATATTTAAAAAGAAATATACCTGATGGTGTGAATAAATATGATTATTTAACAAATAGTACATTTAAACCAAATTTTACTATTCCTGATAATAATAAAGACATTGTATCGCGAATTGATGGTAATAATAGCCAAAGAGCCGACGTAAATATTTTTTCATACGTCTCAAATATAAATGATTTAGAATCTACTACTATAGATGAAAACGGTAAAGTTCAAAAAAGTGCTTGGAATACAAATGTATATAATGAACCTTTATATAGATTAAATCATATACAAAAAGATTTAACTGAAAGAAATGTTATTATGAAAAAAGGTCAAGTAGTTCCTATTCTTGGTTTTTTAGTTTTTCCATTATCATTTAAAGAATATTCTCAAGCTCATTTTTTACCAACCAATATATTAAAAAAATCTAATTTAAATTTAACACCAATAAGGCACTTTGAATTTTTACAAAACGATAAAAGAGTTGATATGGTAAATGTTCCAAATACATATACAGATGACCCGTTGATACAGAAATCTAAAGAAAATTTTTTAAAAAATATAAAGTTATTTTTTTACGAACAAGATTTATCTTATGAAGACAGAAACAAAACCGAAAACATGGATACTTTCTTAAAACAAATTTTTCCAAAAATAAAAGATTTAATTGAATCATTAAATTTCGATGGATGTGTTTCATATGAAAGAGTTCTCCACGAACTCCAACCTTTTTTTATTGAATATAAACATATTACATTTAAACAATATCAAAAGATAAATGAAATAATAGAACAAGAAATTTTATATTATAGAAAAAAAAATTCTTTGTTGATAAAAAATTGTAATAATTATCTTCAAAATTTACCAGAAAGCTATATTTCACAATCCGAATTACTTGATATTATTCCTGATTTAGAGGATGGCTTTGATCCAACTAAAGATTATTCGGCAGAACAAGAACAACAAGAAATATTAGATAAATCAGTAAAAGACGCTTATGATATTTTTAAAACGGACCAACCTAGTGAATATTTCAGAAAAAGTTTAACGGTAGATAATTCTAGATATTTATATAATGCGTGCGTTTTTTCACAATTAAACGTACAAAATGATGTAAATATTGATGATGTTATTAAAGAATTAAATCAAAAAATAGAAAATACCGATTTAAATGTTTCTGTTAATAACAGCGAAGATTGTGCTCCAAAAGTTTTATCTAAACGATATGCTAATATTGAAGATTTAATGGATGAACCGGTAATTGCTTATTTTGATAAACAATTTGATGATACTAGATATGATATTTATAAAGAATTAAATCATATACATTCTATTGATGATAAACAACAACAGAAGAAAATGTTAATAAATCATCTTATTACTGAAATAGATGTTCCAGAGGAAGATGCTGTCGAACAAGCAGCAGCAATGATTGAGGGGAAAAAACTTGTTAAAGAAGGACATTATGCTGTAATGGATGATGGTTCTGGCGATAATAGATATTATTTTAGAAAAGAAGGTAATTGGATCATGGATGAAAATATATCAGGATTATCAGTAGAAGAAATATCTTTTTGTAATTTAAAAACAAATTGTATAAAAATCAATGATAAATGCACTAATATTAATAAAACAAGAGAAGAAGCTCAACTTGAATTAATGAAAGAAATGTTAGATAAGGTAGAAAATGAACTTGTAAAAAATACTGGAGAAATAAAAGAAAATATCAAATCTATATTGAAAAAAAATCTTAGAAATATAATTATTTTTAAAGAATATATTAATAAAAAAAATAAAAAATATGATAGTTTTAAGTATGATATTGCTATGTTATATAATTCTCTTGATATAGTTCGTTCTCCAAATATTGATTTAAGAGACCAAGTATTAGCTACAGATGATATTGTATTGAAATATGACCGTATAATTAAGTTTAAAGAAAAACATTGTCGCGAAGCTAATTTGGATAATGGCGATGACCCTAATTGGTTTTACTGTAATGTATCCATAGACCAAAGTATCAAATTATTACCTACATTTATGTATGAATTGGCGACAACTTTTAATACTAATATTGATTTATACATATTTACATTGGAACAAATAAAAAAGGAAAGAGGAAAAATAAGCGAAGATGGTGATAAAATGGTTGATAAATATAGCGGGTATGAAATATGTAAAATTGAATACTCAACTGACGAAGGATATGAAGAATCAGGTGCTAAAAAAATTAGTAGAGGATTATTAGACACTAGTTCACAAAAAAAATTAGAAGAACAAAGGAAAAAATTAATTGAAAATAAAATTGATAATCAAGAAGTTGAAGATGATGAAAAACAAGATAAAAAAGAAGAAGATACAAATGTTTTTGTTAGTCATATGAATAGAGTTATTCCGGCATTAGATAGACACTTAGGTATTGATACAAAATCTCAACACCAGTTTATTGAAAATTATGTATTAGAATTAATGGATCGAAAAATGAGGTCCGCTAAGAAATACAAAGAAGATTTGAAAAAAGATCCAGATTTGATATCATATAGACAATATAAAGGTGAATTTTTCTTATATTCTATGCTTGGAATGTATGCTGTTGCTATTCAAACGCATATGCCACATATTAATAGGGGCAGAGGTTTTTCAAAGTGTGTGGAAAGTTATAAAGGATTTCCATTAGAAAAAGGAGATGATTTTATTCATTATTTGATTTGCGTATGTATAATTTTAAGAGGTCCAAATAAAAAAGCAGAATTTCCATTTATATTATTGCCAAAATATAAAGAAAAGAAAAAATTAGATAATGAATTAAAACACGTGAAAATCTTAAAAAATCATATGACAAAAAGTATTCTTTCTATTCCAGCAATAAAAGACAAATTAGAAATGAAAAGAAAATTTTTGATGGATAATCTAGACCAGGTAGAAAAAGAAATGACATATGATTATAAACAGTGGACGACTTTTCTTCCGCCATTGGTAAATTTTGATATGGATAAATTGGTAGAACCAAATAAAGATTTTGAAACATTATTAACTAAATCATTAAACGATAAAAGATTAGAAGAAAATGTAAAATATATTACCAAATTATTAACTAGTATTAGAAGTTTTTCATTAAGTATTCAAGAAGATATACAACGTGTTATTGATTCTAGACCTAGTGATTCTTTATTTTTGAAAAGTCAAGATGGATCTACAATATTTTTGGAAAATGCTTGTTGCAATGAAACAAATGATTCACCATATAATTATTTTATAGAACATGAAAAAAGTCCTGACATAAAAAAACACAACGAAACAGTAATTAGATTATCAAATATATATGAAAATTATAAAAAATTATTAAATGTATCTTTGTTATTTTCAAGTGAAAATACTAGATTAGAAAAATTATCAATATCGGATGAATTTACTGAAAATTCAATTTATTTGGCATTTATAAAATATTGTAAAATTAATACAAATACTATATTACCTGAAGAATTACAAGAATTATGTCATAGCAATGTTAGTAAATTTAAAAAATTAGCATCATTAGAACAAAAGATAGATGTTTTAAAACAAGAAGGACATAATTATAACAGAACTACATTAAGAGTATTATTGAATATTATTGCTAGATCAAATGGATTAAAAAAAATAGAACCTAATAATATAATATCACCGAAAGCTACATTTGAAAAGTGCATTGATGAATTTAAAGAACATTTTGGCATAATAAATATTCATGATGAATTATTTGCTTTATTAGATAGATATGATGTAGGATACACTGAAAAAAGTGATATAGTAGTTGTTGAGTTTATAAGTAAAGTAGAAAAAGAAACCGATATACTATTAGAGAAGTTAAACAAATTACTTGATATCAAACGTAAGTCTAAAAAATCTAAAGAAATTATGAAAAATCTTATTAAATTAAGAGAAATACCATTAGATGATGTAAAAAAGGGAGAAGTTAGATATATTTCAAAAGAAGATGAAAACGCACACTTTTTATACAAGTTTTTGTTAATGATGTCAAAAAATATAGCTAATGATTATCCGGTTTCTTTACAGAAAGATAAAAAAACTGCCAAGATGACTTGTCCTGAAAGATGGGATTTTAGTCAAGCACATATGAAAGCATTAGAAAATTCAGTGTTTAAAGAATTAGAAAAGTTAAATCAATTTACAGGAGATAATGATTTAAAGGAAATATTAAATGCGGTTATAAAAGAAAATCAAGATTTGCTAATTATATTTGAAAAAATTCCATTTTATTCAAGATTAAATAAAGATATGAAAACTATTTTTGATGGCACTATTATTTATAAATTATCTTATTATCTATTTTTGTCTATTTTAAATTCTTACAATATGATTGTGGAAAAGAAATTTGAAAATATATCAAACTTAAATAGAATAGAATCTGGAAAGGCATTGGGTAAAAAAGCTTACCTACAAAATAAAATTACTGAATTAATCATAGTATATTTAGATATTACTGAAGCATATAAACAAAATTTATTTTTGAATAGATTTCAAATAATGGAAAAAACAAAAAAGGAACAAGAATATGAAAGAGCAGAAATCACAGGTAAATATGCTACATTGACAGATGATGAAAAAGATGTAGAAATAGAAATGCAAAAAAATAAACTTGGTTCTTGGAGTTCTGGTTCTTCAAAGGCAATATATGAATATGATGCTGAATATACGGAGCAACAAATAGCTAATCTTGAAAGAAGAACAATGTTAGAATTTATGGCAGGAAAAGAAGATAATGTTTCAATGGATAGAGTTCAAGCACTTGATTTACAAGAACAAGTTGATGCAATCATTAGAGAGAGGGAAGCTCA
>Ga0315320_10004457_pt1 | contig 11476 bp, 19 predicted proteins | sample M140m21515metaG_FD_203458 | JGI IMG/M metagenome (GOLD analysis project Ga0315320, IMG submission 203458) | Ammonia-oxidizing marine archaeal communities from Monterey Bay, California, United States - M1 40m 21515 | ecosystem: Environmental > Aquatic > Marine > Coastal | place: USA: California...
ATGGTCAAGGACCTCAACAACAATTTGCTAAAAGGTATGGCGGTACCTGCATGGGACGCTGTTAACCGATTTAAGGCAATGGTATTAAAAGTAAAAGAAGTTGAATCTAAAAACCAATCTAAGTAATTATGGGAGTATCTAAACTAAACAACAGGCTAACAAAGATTAGCAACGTCAAATTCGCAAAAGGGCTATTCGATGCTCATAAAACAAACACTCCATTAGACGGTCTATTTAGTATCGACGGTGGTGTACCGAAAGCTACTAACTGGATGGTAGTAGGAGATCCTGGGGTAGGTAAATCAACCGTTACTCTAGATATTATTGCTAACGCAGAAAGAAGCGGTTCTAAGGTACTATTCATCTCGGCTGAAATGAGCCCGGTGGATCTAAAACTATATGTTGACCGTTACCCTAAATTCGGAGACTTGGATATATTCTTTCCACAAGAAATCGCTGATGATGAATCTCCAAAGGCTATATTAGAAGAAGTACTAAATGAAGGTTATGATATTGTATTGATTGACTCCTTTATTGAACTACAAGCCACTATCCAAGAAAGCGATAGAATGACAAGGAACAGAGCTGAGAAATGGCTATTAGATTTAATGTACCAACAAAACCTTGGACAGAACAAAGGTAAGAACTATACTTCCTTCCTTAATATACAACAGGTAAATAAAGGTGGTACATTCGTTGGATCTAATAAACTAAAGCATATGACTACTGGTATGATGGAGATCAGATTCGTTGATACAATGAGTCAAGATGAAAGGTATGTTGTATTTAGCAAAAACCGTCGAGGTCATGTTGGAAAACAAATGTTCTTTAATCTTGCTGCAACTGGAGATGTTACTTACGATACTGAAAGGTTCAAAAAATCTGAATCTCTAAAACAACTGAAAAAGAAGGAAAAGGAAATGGTCAAAAAGGATGGCCTTGAATTTGACAAACTATTCGGATTAAAGGATGAGGTAACAGAGAATAAATAATATGAGGGAATTGTTAATAACTTTATGAAAAAAAGCATAGAAATATTTTCAATTCCCAACTATTTTGATTATATTTATATTATAATAAAAATTTAAAAAACGGTTAAAATTATGAGAAGTATTACAACACTAAGTCAATCTGCCTTCGACGTTAAAAAGGCTGAAGCTATTAACAACCAGTTAATGCGAAAAGAAATTAGTTTATCTGAGTTCAATGTAATAGACAACAACCATATTGAATTGGATGGTGTTAAAATTGAAGTAACGGATAAAGCATTCGGTAAATTACTTGGCCGCCTCCGTATTCCTAAGGCGTTTGCTAAAAGGTTTTCTGAAGGATTCGGTAATGACGGATTAAAGCAATTGATTACTATGATGAAATCTATGAAATCATCTAAGAACGATCAAACGGTAACTCTATTGGTGGATCCATCTAACCGAAAGATTACTGATATTCTACCTGCAGGGTACGCCTCTATTTCAAACGAATCATTTATTGATTTTGCTGAAAGGTATATCAATCAATATAATTTGGATGTAACACATATGGGATCTAGCCAATATGGTGGAACTCAAATTAACTGTGTATCACCACAAGGTATGTTCAATGTACCAGGAATGACAAACGAGGTATTTAATACTGGTGTAACATTCAGAAATACTCCAACTCGCGGTTTAGAAGTATCGCCTTATTTGGAACGTCTGATCTGTGCAAACGGTATGACCTCAACGGCATTCGCTGAAAACTATGGTTTACATAACCTCAACGATAAAAACATCAATGAGTTTAATGAACATATGATCCGTATGGCATCTACTAACTTCCAACCAGTAGGATTGGCTGACAATATCAAAAAGGCTAATAATACCGATGCGAGTTTAGCAGAAATCCAACGCGCTGCATCAAGTATACTATCACTGGATAAAAACATTGATTATAACTATATCCAAAAGTATATCCCTGTAGATCGTGCCATGAAAGCATACTCTGATTTAGGAGCCGATCCAAATACCTTTACAAAGGCTCAAATGAAAAATGCTAAATCTGGTATGTCTGTTTGGGATGTAGTAAATGGTATGACCAATTTTGCCTCTAACGATACTAAGTATAATGTTAACGAAGGTAAAATGGGGAATCTAATGGTAACCGCTGGTAATATACTTTGTAAGAAGCAATATGATACTGAAGGTTACTTGGATATCAATCCATTCGCTAATAAGAATCTGCTAACTACCTCTGAAGCCGCAATGGTTCGAGGAGAAGCATAATATACAATTGCAATACTACCTAGGTGGTTAATACCGTTCCATCGGGTAGTACTGTAATTACCTCATCAATTGATTATGAAATAAACCACGGTTTTAAATTTCCGTTTTTCTCCTTGGTTATAGGGCAGCCATAAATCTGTATTCAGACAAGGCTGCCCTTTTTAGTGCTTAAAAACTCACACATTCTAGAGTGCTCTAGCAGGAGGAGGTAAATATGCCTATTTTATGACGATTTTTACCCACATTTAGGGCATTATATCTGGGTCCTGCTAGCCATAGCCTCTAGAACGGCCCTCTAGAGCCCATATATACCGCATTATTTCACATAATATCACACTAAAAGCACTCTAGAGCACCTTCTAGACACACAATATAGCCTATATGGTGATATATCGGCCCTACAGGAGATAGTCCTCCACAGAGCAGCTAATTCAGTGCTTTGTCAAAAACCACCACAGGCTCCAAAACAACCACCAGGGCACGATCTATAGGATAATCCATTAAATAGCGGTCTACCAGTCTAGAGCGGTATATAGCCCTATAGGGACCTGTACAGGCAATTTAACGGTAATAGCCCTAGTAGTAGCTAATGGTAGTGGTAGTACATGGTTAGCTAATGGTGGTCTATTGGTAGTGGTTGTACCTGTAGTACCTGTAGTAGTGGTAGTACAAGCAATGGCTATGGATGGTCCTGCTAGCTATAGTGGTGGTCATAGTACCCTTAGAGAATAATACCCTTCAAATGTATTTTTCGCTTGATGCTTTTTAGGTCAAACTGGCTCATGAGTTTGGGCCCACACAAAAATTCTAGCCAGAAAATTTGCTAGTTTCTAGAATGTGAGTCTAAGAATGATGTCTATAATTCGTAAGTCTAGTCCAGAAATTTTTTCATCCTGTAAAAAAAGAGCTCCAGAAACTTTCAGATACTTAGGGTACCTGTTATAATTATATTAAATAACAAAATAACTACAAATGGACAAATTCTTAAATGATCATACAAACCAAGCAGATGCTCTAGCATCCATTGCGGAGTCCTTATCCGCAATCAGTACAAGTGCTAACTTAATTGTAGTACTCATGGCTAGTCTAGTAGTACTCAAAGGACTTAAGGAACTACATAAATTTATCTACTCGTAAACATGAAGCTATTATACTGTAATACCTGCAAAGATACTTTCAGTCTATCGTATACTACCAAGACCTGCCACTGCGGCGAGTCTGGTGGTCATTACGAGGCTGATGGTCTAAACGCGACATACTACGGTAACGCCACGCCACTCGGATTTACTAATGGATCCTTTAACCACGCGAAGGACCGACAACCAGAATGGGGTAACGGATTTGAGTTTACCGCGTTTGTTATTCCAAAGGTTTGCCCTTCCATGGTCCATATAGATTATTCAGAGTATATTCCAGTTAGTGATTCTACTTATGATGATGGATATGATTATTTAGAGGAAGATGTGGCTAAGATAAAGGCAGAAAAAAAATTAGGCAATGCGTTTAAACAATCTCAGGATGGTGCTATATAATAATAAATGGAACGATGAATATGAAGACTAGAAAAATTAAATCAATTACTGAAACTTGCATATACTGTATAGGTTATAGTACTATGGGATTTTTACTACTTACATTAGGGTTCGCGTTAACTGTGGCTTTTTGCCATCTCTTCGGCTTCGATACCTCCTGGGCTAACTGGCTGAACTAGCGGAACTATGTGCGACTATGCAGAATGTGCGACCGCCATTAGAAAATGTGCCGAACCTCTAAGAACTCAGAAAACAACCCTACATTTTATATAAACATTTTAATTACAAAACCATGTCAAGAAACATTAAAGACTGGACGATCAAAGAACCCGTAAAGGGTAACCAATACAAATTGTGGCGCCTCCTCCCTGGCTCCGTGTTTACTATCTCTACTGACACCAGATACAACACCTTCCTGGTAAATAAACAAAGAGGCAGTTTAACTTATTGTCAGATATTTGACGGTGGAGAGTTTACCGCGATGGACTCTTCTGTTATAGTAACCGCTATAGGTTAACTAAAGCATCGGCCGGTATCTCCTCAAGCTTATACCTTGTAGAAAGAGTAATTGGTTACATGAGAGTTCAAGTCTCTCTCGGCCGACCGTAAACAAAATACAAATTTGCAATATAATAATAAACATAGTAACATGCTCAAGAAAAAATACCTAAGGAAGAAAAACGATTTGATAAATTCGTTAAACAATATTGAAAGGCAAACCATAGTTCTAAGTATTGAAGTAGTTGAAACTTCTAAGATTAAAGATCACCTCATCTATGAATGCGACTATTTAGATAATGGTACTCAAAAGCAAATCAATATTATAGCAAAGGACATTACTGAGGCTATGCAAAAACTTGAGCCTTATGTAGGATTAGGAATCCCTGATACTACAACTAATCTAATACTAGGAAGTCAATTGTACCAAGCAGTACATTTAGATCCGCCTGTATAAATAAAGAAATAAAAACTTATTATGACAAAAGAAGATTTAAAAGGTCCTAAAGTATTAGTAGATTTTTGGGCATCATGGTGTGGTCCGTGTAAAGTAATGAAACCTAAACTCGAAAAATTTGCAACTGATAATCCAGATATAGAGGTTATCTTTTGTAATGTAGATGAAGAATCGGATCTTGCTAAAGAATACGGTATTAGAAGTATTCCTACTCTTATCTATTTTGAAGATGGTGAGATTAAAGGGAAGAAGATTGGAATGGTAGAAGATAAACAAATTAAAGAATTGATTAATGCTAACTAACTGGTTACTTATTTATATTGGAATAGGTATAATATGTGGGTTGTGTTTTGATATACTCTTTGATAGATTAGACATGGAACCACCTACTAATTTTGAAAGGCTTTTTTGGTTTATAGCATGGCCTTTCTTTTTAGTTATATTTCTATGGGGTATTTTTAATGATGAAGAATAAAGCGGGAGTAGCTCAGTTGGTAGAGCATCAGCCTTCCAAGCTGAGGGTCGCGAGTTCGAATCTCGTCTCCCGCTCAAATTTTTTTAATTAACTCTTTCAGAATACAATATAACCTGTTATAATTATACTATAAACAATATAACAATTATGAATAAAATTACCGCACCATTTGCATTCGCCTTTTTACTTATATTAGGCCTTGTGACTCTGGCATTATTACTTGCATGGCCTACTGAATGGCTTTGGAACTCATGCCTCGTACCGGCTATAGATGCTGTTAATCCTATTGGATTTTGGCAAGCCTTCGGATTAAATGTACTATTTTCAATTATGTTTAATAAGAACACAGTAAACCCTAATAAGAAGAAGAAGTAAAACGAATGCCGTTGTGATGGAATTGGTAGACATGACAGACTTAAAATCTGTTGGGCTGAAAGCCCGTGGCGGTTCGACTCCGCCCAGCGGTACTAATCTTTAAATAATTAAAAATGACAAACGAAGAATTAAAAGTAGGAGACAAAGTTTCATGGATCAGGCCAATGACATGTGTACCACACCCTGAAGGTAAAACTGATCGTGATGGTAATGTACTTCCAGTGTTCAGAGACAAACTTGAAAAAGGAAGAGTTATTGGAACTAACGCAAACGGTTATTCAATTCGACCAGACTGGGCTGAACAATACAAGAATGCTATCTGTGGCGAAAGGTATTATGACAAGACCGTTAGTATGAAAGATGAAACATTAAAGAAACTCTAATTATGGAAAATACTATTGATGTAAAAAGTAAAGACGAAGTATGGTGGGCAACTACCAATGAATACGATCTTGAAGTAAACGGAGAAAACCTATCAGTAAGAATTGCTGAAACTCCGAAGAGTACCGAATTCTTTATATGGAATGAATCTACTGGATGGGAAGAAGCTGATACCGAAACAGGTATTATGGAAATAGTTTATGAAGCATGGAGTAATGGTGAGATAGAATAAAAAATAACATGGACTCGTAGCTCAGCTGGATAGAGCATCGCCCTTCTAAGGCGACGGTCATAGGTTCGAATCCTATCGGGTTCACCCTTAGTAAAATAAAGATATGGTAGAATATAAAAATAGATATGGTGACGTATTTACCTTCACAAAGCAAGAAGACAACAGTGTTCTATGGGAAGGTCCCTTTGAACATTGTAGGATTGGAAGTTCTAATGACTATAAATTAGCTTATCAAAATTATTGTAAAGATAGTTCAGGGATGGGAATTCATCCAATGCATATTGAAGATTTTAAAGAAGCGATTCATGAAAGTGTATATGACGAAAATGATCGGTATGTAGGACCTAGCGTTATTGGAAAACAATATCAAAACCTTGTGAAATCAAATCCATGGATTAGTATGGTAGATCCAAGCGGAGGCCCTTGCTTAAATGAACACATGGATTTAGGTAACTTTTTTAGTGATGAGTTTGATGGGCTATGTATTCAATCCTTTTCACCTATTGAAACAGGATATAGAATTAATACTTATGGTAAATTTGATCATTTAGCAGATACTAAAATAATAGGCGGTATAATTAATACTTCTGAATAGTGAAACTATTTTTAAACTAAGTATATAATAATAAATTCAAACGAATTAATAAGTTCTTTAAAATTATGGGAAGGCACAGAACGGAAAACTTTAGGTAGCTCCTAAATGATTATTCCAATTATGTGTAGATGCGTTGCTGAAAAATTCCTGAGCAAAAGGGAATAAGGCACTTGGCTAGGACGATGGTTCACTGATATCTCAAATGAGAAATTCAGAACTGGCTAATCACCAGAGCTAAAGGTTTAACGCATTAAAAATCTAACAGAGATTTTGCAAAGACTTCCAGGTAAGCAAACCGCTGAATCCTGGTTAATGACTGAACAACGCAAAGAGTATGTGGCGTAAGGTACACTTGAAGATTATGATAATCAATTACGATGATTGAACCTCGGCCGGTTTAATTAAGTAATAGGACGGCAGTCCAAAGAGTGGTAGTCTAATATAAAGCAGCTTTCGTTAATAAAGGTATTCTCAAATCCTTTCGCATCGTCTTCCTTTTTTTTATTACAATCTAAACCTAATGTCAATAGTAAAAACAATTACACTAAACGGTAAAGTTTCTGAGTATAATGTCCAATTCACTAAAGCGTATGTGGCAAAAATCATCTCAGCACAATCAGACTTATACCAAGAATTAACACCATCATCACTTCCATACAATGCAGTAAAGGAAATTTATGTAGATGGTATTTTAGAAGCTGAGTTAATAGGAAGTAATTTACTCTATGTTGAAAAAAGACCTAAGCATGACCCTTATGTTGATCGCCAAGAACCTACACAAGAAGAGTTTGATGAATCACATGCATTAGATATGGCAATGAATCATATGTTAGAAGATTTTACCGATGAAGAAATCGAAGAGATGAATAACTTGGTCGTAAATGCAACCCGTGAGAAGGCAGGCATTTACTTACAAAGTGTTACCACACCACCACCGTACTGGGTAACTGATACTACCTTTGGTAATGCAGATATAACTTACACTAACTAAATATATAAAAAAATAATAAAAGTATGTTAAATATTTACGGAACAAATTCTAGCGGTATTCCAACAGGTTGGACTACAAAAATTACTTCATTATTAAGCAAAGGTGAATGGGCAGTTTATGATAAGACTAATTATTTTCAAGCTCAATCAGATTTGGAATGGGTTATTGCAGATGAAAGTGGTAAAGAAAGACTATCTGTTGCTAGCGATGTATTAAGGGATTGTAAATTTCATGAGCTAATGAAAGGATGTAATAATCTCGACGATGTTACCGTAGGTGAAGGTTTATTTGTTGGGTGTTGTTCATTAGTTAGACCAGGTACAGTATTAGGCGACCAGGTTTACATCGGTGCTGGTTCTATCATTGATATAAATTGTAATATTGGAGATGGTGTAACCATAGGAGATAATGTAACAGTTCATGAAGGCTGTGTTATTCCTGCAAATACAAACATACCATCAGGTTCGGTTGTTCAATTAGAAAACGACTAATTCTGAAACAATAATATTTAATGCTATATAATTAATATAACAAAAAACATTAAGCAAACTGTGGACACTTCTGTTCGCAGCTACTCATTTAAAATTTATGGAAATTTAATTACTAGATTCATTCTCATGAAATTTAAGTGTTTTAAAAGTGACAATAAACAATAATAATAACAAAAACAAATTTTAAAAATGAAAAATTTAATTTTAACTTTCGCTCTAACAATCCTAGTAGGTTTTGGGGCAAACGCACAAAATGCAAAAGGTGATTGGTATGTAGGTACTGGTGACGTTGCAAATGTTGCATGGACAGAATGGGCAATGGCACCAACATTAGGTTACGGAGTATCCGATAAACTTATGGTAGGTTTAGGTATTGCACAAGCTGACTCAACAGAGGATCTTGCATTAGATATTCATGCAAGATATTTTATGAATGCAGGTGGCCAGGATTTTTTCCTATATGCTGCTATGAGTGAATTTGAAACTGATAACCTAGAATTAGGTTTAGGTAAAATGTTCACATTCCACAAAGATGCTATTTTTGTTGATCCTAAAGTGGTTTACCACACAGGGAGTAAAACAACAAATTTAACATTAGGATTTGGATTAAGATTCTAATTAATTTACATATTTGAAAAAACCCAGGATTCTAGGACCCTGGGTTTTTTTGTGCTTAAACTATTGATCATTTAGGTATATAATAATAAATAAAGAACGAACTTTATTTTATAAAACAAAACACATGGAAATATTTTATTATACTTTAGGTATACTATCGGTCCTTATAGTTATAGGGATTTTTGGTATGGTTAAGGTTTGGAACAAAATTTCAGAAATTGAATTTTCTGGTAATGACATAGAAGATTACATTGGCGATACTGCTGATGATTTTTCTGATGAGCTTGATAAATTACAATACTTTACTGAGGCAGAGGTTGAAAGGTTAGAAAGAAACTTTGGAGCTGAATCCGAAGACCTAGGTAAACTAATTGACTCAAGAGTTGATACTTTAAACAATCACATTAGTAAAAAGCTAGAAAAATTAGAAGGTACTATAGCTAGGCTAATTGTAAAAGACAATAGGTAAGTAATTACTATGTGCTGTGGTGTAACTGGCAACACGTCTGTTTTTGGTACAGAAGAGTCGGGGTTCGAGCCCCTGCGGCACAACACACGGGATGTAGCGTAGTCCGGTCATCGCGCCGCGTTTGGGACGCGGAGGTCGCAGGTTCGAATCCTGCCATCCCGACAAAAATATATACTATATGATTATAATTAAAAGAAATGAAAAAGACACTATTGATAGGATGCTTAAAAAATATAGGCAAAAACTAAAAAAGACTAAACAGATCAGAGAGATCAGAAATAGAAAAGAGTATACTAAACCATCCACAACTAAAAGACTCCAAAAACAAAAGGCAGTTTACGTTCAAAAACTTAGAGATGATGAACAAAATAATTCTAATTAAACTTTCAGTTTGTAAATTAGTTTGTTATAATTAAATTAAATAAATCAATTATGAAATTAGATATAAGTGAATTTGACTTAGACGGTACGAAAAATACTGTTATATTTGACCTTGATGGTACTTTGGCTGATATTGAAGAAAGGCGACAATTATCTACAAAGGAAGATGGTAAAATGGATTGGGATAAATTCTTTGATCCTAATAACATTAGTTTAGATAAACCAAACTGGCCAGTTATTCACATGGCTAAAATATTAAAAAGTGCCGGTCATCAAATAGTAATTTTCAGCGGTAGGAGTAAAGCTACTAAAGATACTACTAGAGAATGGTTAAATAAATTTGGTGTTCCATTTGATGTATTAAAAATGAGACCTACTGCTCATCCATTTAAGTGGATGCCAGATGATAAGCTAAAGCAGCATTGGTTAGATACTTTATTTGAAGGTGAAAAGAAAAATGATATTCTTTGTGTCTTTGATGATAGAGAAAAAGTCGTTAAGATGTGGAGAGAAAATAACATTGATTGTTTTCAGGTAGCAGAAGGTAAATTTTAAAAATTAAAGATGACAAATAAATTATACAGAGGAGGTGGCTACATCGGTGGTGTATGCCAGGGGCTAGGAGAGTGGTCAGGATTACCTTCTATTTTATGGAGGGTTGGATTTTTATTTTTTATACCTGCAGCATTCTGGGTATACATAATACTATGGATATTTTTATCTAAAGAATTATGAAAAGATTATTAACTAAATTAGAATCAATAGATATTTTTCTAATTATAGCATTAGGGTATTTTTCTTTAATGCTGTTTTGTTTAACTTAAAAAAGGTATATGATATTTAAATACGACAAAGATCAATTAAAGTATAGTAAAGTATGTATAAAGACATGGGTTCTTTATCTTTTATCAATTCTATTATTAATTTCTATTATTGGATTTTCTGTTGGTAGAGGTACGGCAAAGGAAGTTATTATTGAAAATCTACAAGAAGGTGAAACTCAAATCTTTATTGCCCAAGTAGATACTTTCTCTCAAGATAAATTAGTATCAATGTTAACTGATCTTAATGTTGACTACCCACACATAGTAATGGCACAATCTATTTTAGAAACTGGTCATTTTAAAAGTGATATCTTTTTAGAGAATCATAATCTATTTGGTATGAAACAAGCAAGACGTAGAATTACAACAGCAGAAGGTACTAATAGAAATCATGCTTACTATAATCATTGGAGAGAATCGGTATATGACTATGCTTTTTATCAGTGTAGGTATTTAAGTAAGCTAGATTCTGAAGAAGATTATTTTGAATACTTAGGGGCAAGTTATGCCGAGGCAAAAAACTATGTTAAGATGCTAAAACAAGTAATCAAGAAAAACGATCTTGAAAAATTATTTAAATAAATTATGATAACTGTATTTGACGATTTTATAAAAGACCAATCTTTAATGGATGAAATAAAAAATGACCAAACATTTTTTAGTGATCCAGGTAAATATAAGTATTGGAAAGGATGGTGGGCAAAGGACTCTGTAAACATATATCAAAAACTTACAGAATATATCTTTAAGAAAAACTTTCCTTTAAATATGGGTGCAATTAATATTGATGGTTTTGAATATTGGACAGGAATACAAGAAGCAACAGGTAATCATAAAGATGGTATTAAGTTTCAAGATAAATTAGAAATGCATTTAGATGATGATGTTGCATATAG
>Ga0315320_10004464_pt1 | contig 11468 bp, 21 predicted proteins | sample M140m21515metaG_FD_203458 | JGI IMG/M metagenome (GOLD analysis project Ga0315320, IMG submission 203458) | Ammonia-oxidizing marine archaeal communities from Monterey Bay, California, United States - M1 40m 21515 | ecosystem: Environmental > Aquatic > Marine > Coastal | place: USA: California...
CTTGACAAAAGGATCTTTACTATAAACGTGTAAGTTCTTACCGTTTACATCTTCTACTTTAAGTCCATATGTTTTAAATACATCTAATACTTGCTTTGGTGAGCTCCATTTAACATTCACCTTTCTTATTTCCTCTCTAGTTATAAATAAGTCTCCCTGAATATAAGAACTTACAAACTTATTAAGTGTTGCGTTAGATTCTATAAATGCATCTAGTGCACGCTCCATAGATTTAACTTTACGCGTGGCTTTGTTTGTTAGTTTGTTCCAACCTTCCACGTCTAATGAAATACCATTGTACTCAATATCTGCGTACGCTAGTGCTGCATTATTCTCTAGTTGAACTGTTGGTAACACATCAAGACTTTGAGCCTTAGTAAGCTGTTTCTCATATAGTTGCACAAGATGTTCTACATCTTTAGCACCGTATACTATCTCTGATTCTGTGAATTCATCACTACCTTTTAGTAGAAAATTAAGACGAACACTTTTGTCCATCTCAATCTCTAGCTCTCTACTAAGCACAGCGTTTAAACTGTGTCTCATATCCTTACCACAATGTATAACTTGTGAAGTTAGCATAGTATCCCATACATTATTAAGTCTGATATTATGTTTCATAAGAAACTTGTAATCAAACTTAACATTGTGTAGTATTTTTAATATACTATTATCTTCCAATATTAATCTTAGTGGTTTTATGTCAACGTATCTTGTATCTATTACAAACTGACGATTTTTATCACCTATTTGTAACATAATCATGTCACTTGACGTATGAGATAGACCTGTAGTTTCTGTATCTAGTGCAATAACTTTCTTAGTTTTGCAATACTCTATTACAGGCCAAATGTTGTTAGTGGTTTTACAGCAATCAAGGAGTTTTGGATTTCCTACGAACTGTATCATTTAGTTTCTTGTTTAATTTTCTCAATAGTACTTCTATCTGCCTCGCTGCCCAAAGTTTGTTGCAGGAGCTTTTCGTAATAGTCTGGAACCTTGAAATTATATTCACTCTCTGCTCCAAACTTTTCGATAACGGATAGAACAATTCTCTTAATGTGTGCTTGTCCATAAAATACTTCGTTACGATTAATTTTAGCTGTAAGATTAGTGATAAATTCTTCAACAAACAAATGATCTCTTGCTTTTAATTGGAACTCCAAGAAGTTTAGAAGCGCAAATTGATCACGCTTCTTCTCTTCTGGTAACTCGTTGATTAACATCATCATACGAACTATAAATTCCTTCCTAGTTTCCGAGCTCATGTACTATAGTATGAGGTTTAGGACTATCTTTTCTAGGTCTACCACGTTTAGCTTTAGGCTTATTAATTAAAGCATTGTTAGCTAACACTTGTGTTTCTAGTGTATCTAGAATAAGTTTATTACGCCTAGTATAAGCATTAATGTGCATTGTATCGTTTTCTAATCTTTTTATGCTACTATTCATAGATATAAATAGTATTAAATTTATACCTATGCTTGCCATTAGTATCAATTCTATGTAGAATAAATTCATGTTTTCTGTTTTTTACTTGTTTTAAAATAGAGAGCACTGGTTGTTACACCAGTACTCTCCGAAACTTAGACTTACTACAATCTAATTTAATCTGCTAATTGTGCTTGCATTGAATCTACTAATGCTTCAGCTTGAATTCCTTCTTGCTTACTTCCATCAGCTTGTATAAATGTATCAAATGCATCTTCACTGCTAGCTATTTTAGTTTGACAATTCCAGAAAATAGGTTGGTTGTCTTTACACATCACTTCTTGAGTTGATGGGTTCATTTTAGGCTTTTGCCCGTCCCACGATTTAACGTGAGTTTCTGTAATAAATAAATCTACCACTGGAAATTCTTCTGGGAATAATTCACCAGCACGAGTAGATATTTCAATGTCACTTACTCTTGTAAGGTGTTCATTGAATAGATTATTACCTTGTATTGTCATTGTTACAGGATCATAATCATAACCATATGCTTCAAAGAAATTTGCATCAACTGGGAACCAGTCTACATATTTCTTAGCTCTTCCACCTAAAGACATGCTAATTAAACTACCATCACTAAGTGACGCTTGTTCTTTTCTTAATTCTAATTGGAAGATTTGAGGGTTTCTTGTAGTTCTTACACCTTCGATTCTAATTTGTGGAGTCTTGTTTTCCATTTTACTTGTTGTTTAAATTAAATTGTTGTTGTTTATGCAATATTGCATAGTAAAGCATATGGGAATCGAACCCACATTAACCATTTGCTTTATTTAAGAGCAATGCACTACTCTAATGTTAGGTGCCAATCTAACTTTTATAGGGCTTGTTAAGAACACACACTGTGCATAATGTGTTAAGGATTGAGTAACTACTATTGTCTTTCATAGCACTTTCACCTTTGCAGTTTCTTGTTGTAGAGGCGAAGTATCTGCAGCCTTCTGGTTTAACCCGTCTAGACAACCTCTCTGCTTTATAATCAGACACTAAATACTTTAGCGCCTGCTTTTTCAACCATAGTTATAAAATCTATGAATGCTCTTGCACTCATATCATGTGATAACATTAAGGTTAATTTAATATCTTTAATCTCTACATGTTCTTGACGTGGTTCTATAGTTTCACAAACCTTAGTATCAAACTTTTGTTTATTTCTACTTGGTCTTTTACTATTGGATATTTTAGTACGAGCTTTATTCCAATACTTGTTAGTTATACGTTCACCTTTAGCATTTACATACGAAGGCAAAGAGTATCGTTTTGGTAAGTCTTTTACATTAAAAGGAAGTTTACCTTTGAAGTGCACTCTTTCTACTTGTAACATTTTTACAATTTCTTCTTTGATCTCTAATGGAGTTGTTAGTTTTTTCATAATAGTTTACTTTTTGTTTACTTTGTGTTTACTTAGTTAATAATATAGTAGCAACTATCATTGCTGATTGTTTGTTGCAAAGTCGTTTACCTCCAAGCTGCCTTTGGCCGTGTTTATTACGTATTCAACGGTTATTGCTTTTTCAGGCACTACAAACTCACTACTATTAATATAAATACCTACCATCTAACAGGTTGATGTTACATTGGTCTCCGCATCTCTTCATAGCCATGAGATAGCCCAACATAGGTATTATTAAGTAAATAAGTTTACAACATTCACTGATATAGTTCTTTAACAGAACATACTTGCACAGCTTTTATTAAGTTGTAAACTTATTGTGTTAGTTTCCGTAGTTATCTAACATACTTTGAATTTGTTCTTCAAGCTCTTTGATACGAGCTTTTAAATGAACAATTGTATCTTCGAGGTCTTTGGTAAATCTGTAAACCCCTGCTTTATTAAGGTTCTGGTCAAACTCTAGAAGCTCGTTAATACGTTTAGACTGCATTAGTATAATCTTTTTATCGTCTATACTTTTGTTTTTTTCAAGCTCTTTAATACGCTCATCCTGTACTTCTATGTACTCTTCAAACCCTTTAATTCGTTTGGCTTGTCTACTATTTTTATTCTCAAGTAGTATACATCTACTTATTAAGTAGTTTACATTTTTTTCATCTATTTTACATGTCATGATTTGTTATTTTTAGTAAGTAAAAAGAGAGCATGTTACTGCTCTCTTATATTAATCTCCCATATCTACAGAGTATGATACTCTATGAATAGTATCACAATATAAACATTGAGTACCTGACCAATTACTAAATACTTTTTCAAATGTATAGTGTTCAGGAACTTTAACACCTGTATTAAGCCATCCTAAGTGCTTAACATTTTGTCTATCCATGTCTTCATAAGCATTATAATAGTCATTGTATTGTTCTTTTATAATGACTTTGTTTATTGTTACGTTCTCCATAATTAGCTATATTTATAGAGAAGAGTGTGTTACCACTCTCCTCCCATTTCTTCTTGTTCTTCTGATAGATCATTGATATGTTCTTCTAAGAACTTCTTATCAATGCTAGATTCTCTAACTTTATTTCTATCGTGTGTATACCAATCACAATCCAGGCATACAGCTCCTGTCATCTTCAGACGACAAGAGCCATTGCATTTAGGACATTTCATTAAACTATCTCGTTTACAACGAATACACAAGTAGGTGCTCCAAGCTTTTTATTTAAAGCTTTAGCCATTATTTGTGCAATATTTTTGTTAGGGAATACTCCCCAAGAGAAAGTATCTTTGAAAGCTTCATCTTTAGGATTAAAAGCTCTTACTTCATGTGTGTAATCAAACATAATTAGCTATATTTATAATGTTAGTGATTATTGTGCTAGTGGATTGCAAGGTATTATGTGCGTGTGTTGACAGGAACACGACAGATCAAGCACAGATCAGGCACAACGAATGATAAAGAAGGAAACAAAAAAGAAAAGGAGCCGTTAGGCTCCGTTCTTTTAATCCTTGTTCTTCATCTCAAACTTCTCGTCTATCAAGACAGGCTTGCCTGAGTCGATATGCTTGCACATATCAGCGGCGACTATTTTGTCGTTGTCTGATACAACAAGCATTAATGCCTTGCGTGCAAATTCTGCTTTCCCTGTCTTAGAGTCAAAAGTATTAGCTGTGCTAAACATAACCCATTCTGTTCCGCGCTCGGATTTTCCTGTAATAAAGGATACACATTCTAAATTCATAATAGTAAGTTTTAAGTTTCAGCGGGGGTATCCCACGCCAAAACATTCAGGGGGTGCTTGATATAAAGTGGTACACGTAATCATTTCTGCATATAATTTTTTTTTAAAAATAAAAATTGTATATTGCCGCTGTGTTTTTTCGATTGATTGTTTTCAGTTGATTTGTTTTGGTTGGAGATCCCTCTTTTTATAAGGGGGATCTTTTTTTATATAAAATTTTTTTTGTACGTTTGCCTTCGCGAGAATAAACTTCAGTCACCCACCGAAAGGATAAACAAATAGAGGACGACTGTTGGAACAGGCACTATCTATCCTCGCAGTGATGTTTGAGAGTTGAACCAACAATGACTCTCCCAATTGAAATTTAGTGGCGTTTCAATTTGGTTTTCTTTTGGCCACTTTTATTTTAACAATTAAATGTGTATATTATGGCAGACAAAAACGTAATCTTTGATGACGAGCATATAAAAGATTTATCAAATAAATCAGAAGAATCAAAAAATGATACTTTTGATAGTTGGATTGTAGATCTTGAAGAAGCAGAGCAACCAAATGCTTGTAGTATTGATAACCCAGATTGCGAAAACTGTGGATCATAATTATGGAAAACAAATCTAAGAAGCCGCCTAAAGGAAACGTTAAGTTTAATGTAACTTTATCGGACGAGCAAAAAGTAGCTAAAGAGAATATTTTAAATCACGCCTTCAGTTTTATTGTCGGTAGAGCGGGCTCAGGTAAGACTCTTCTTGCTGTGCAGGTGGCCTTAGATATGTTTTTTAAAAGACAATACAATAAAATTATTATTACACGTCCTACTATTGCAACAGAGGATAATGGGTTTTTACCTGGTGATGAGAAAGATAAGTTAGAGCCTTGGCTTGTACCTATCATGTCGAATATGCGTAAGGTGTATAACAAGCCTGAGAAGATTCAAAAGATGGTAGAGCAAGAAGAGGTAGAACTTGTTTCTTTAGCACATTTTAGAGGTAGAACATTTGATGGAGCAGTGGTTATAATAGATGAATTCCAAAATCTTACTAAACCTCAGCTTCGTATGGCGCTAGGTAGATTAGGTAAAGATTCTATAATGATATTCTGTGGAGATTACCAACAAATAGATTTAGGTAACCCGCTTAACTCTGCTATAGACGATGTTGCTAAAATAAAAGATAGTAACCATGTTTACAAAGTAATCTTAGAAGATAATCACAGACATAAAGCTATTGATGATGTACTTAAACTTTTAACAGGGTACTAAGATGGAAATGTTTTTTGTAGCTATAGCCTGTTATGAGATTTTGAGAGCAATGATTCTAGATACAATTAGAAAATACAAAAAATGAGTAGTATAGAGTATAGAGTTTGTACAAAGATTACACAAAGAGCCCAAGTAGGTAAGGAAAAATATGGTACTACAATGGACCGTAAAGATCTCACCAAACTACAATGGTTAAAACACGCACAAGAAGAAGCAATGGACTTAGCTGTGTATTTAGAAAAAATAATCCAAGAAGAAGAAAATGATATTCAAAGAACTGAACAAGTTTAACAACGTTGTATTTACAGAGGAAGGACACACCTACACATTAAACGGAAAACCATTAACCTCGGTTACCACGTTTATAAGTAAATTTAAAAAACCTTTTCAGAAAGAGTTCTGGGCAGATAAAACTGCTAATAAAGAAGGTGTAACAAGACAAGAAATTTTAGATAAGTGGGATTCTATTAGTTTACGTGCATGTAATAAAGGAAGTAAGTTTCACGCATACGCTGAAAATTACATTAATAATAAGATACTGCCTAATACAATATATGATTTTGATATAGATATGATTGCATATGATACTATCGAATCCCACTTTTTAAAATTCTACGAAGAATCAAAAGACAATCTTGTACCAGTAAGTTCAGAGCTATGTGTTGGCTCAGAAGAACTTGGACTATGTGGTATGGTTGATCAGTTGTATTACTCTAACACTCTTGATGCTCTAGTTATATTTGACTGGAAAACTAACAAAAAAATGAATTACAAAAGCAAGTTTAAGAATAAAATGCTTGAACCTGTATCCCACCTAGATGAGTGCGAATTCAGCACCTATTCCTTACAATTATCTACTTACAAATACATTATTGAGCATGAAACAGATCTTAAAATAAAAGAGTGTTACATTGTGTGGTTTAATGAAAAAAATGACACGTACAAGCTTATAAAATGTGCTGATTACAGAAAAGAAGTGAAGAATATGTTAAATTATAATTAATTTTATTATATTTGTCGCATGACAAGATTTGAATGCGTTAATACAGATTGTAATAAAGACTTAGAGCTTGGAACTCACACTATAAAAGTAGTGGGTGGAGAGGTTGTATGTCCTGAAGCAATTTGTTGCGATAAATATATGAAAGAGATACGAGTTAAAGGTGGAGGCTTTGGAGGTATTATTAAAAAACCTGGAGGCACTATAGCTGGTAAATTTAATAGTAATAGATATTCTTAAACATGGATGTTATTGAAAAAGCAATGAGAAAACATTTTAAGTTTTCTTTAAACTCTAAACTATGTTCTAATTGTTTAGAAAAATACACTAACTTATACCAAGTAGATAAATTACTTCATATGAATGCTAAAGCGCAGTCAAAGTTAGGAATAGATTCTAATCAAGAAGAAAAATCAGAAGCACACGATGTAGCAAGATATGTTAAAGCATCTATTGCTGTCATTGATAAAAACAAAGCAGAGGTTTTATTCCCTGAAATAGAATTATGATAATACCTATTAACTCTGACATACCAAAATCCATGAAAGCGTATCTTCAAATACTTAATCCAGTTTTAAAACTAAAGGATAAAGAAATTGAAGTACTCTCTAATTTTTTGGCTATATGGTTCTCTAATAAAACAAATCCTAATGTAGATAAAATGCTATTTTCTACACCTGTTAGGAAACTTGTAAGAAAACAAATAGATATGTCTGAAGCTTCTTTTAATAACCATATTACTATGCTTAGAAAAAAGAAAATGATTGTAGACAAAAAAATAAACGCTAACATACTTAACGGTGTAAAAGACAACGGTATTGAAGTAACTTATAAAATAGGGTGGACAAACTAATTAAAAAAATTTCTGAAAAATACAAAATAAGCGAGTTTAAAGCAGACTTAATAGTTAAAACTCAATTTAAATTATTAAAAGATGTTATAAGCAACGGAGATTTTGAATCTGTAAGATTAAAGCATTTAGGTATGTTCACTGTAAAAAAGAATAGGTTTAAATATTACAAAAATGGAAAACGAAAAAAAGGGAGCGGCATCTAAACTATCCGAAATATTTAATGGATGGAAGAATGTTGTATTTCCAAACGAACACGTAGAAATGATTGCAAAATCTAGAGCATCCATATGTTCTAGTTGTGAGTTTAATGTCAAAAATAAGTGCACTAAATGTGGGTGCCCTTTAATAGCTAAAACACGGTCAATGCAATCGCATTGCCCACTTAAAAAATGGTAAAAATGAAAAACACAATTAACTACGAGCCTTTAGGAAACCACATTGTAGTGGAAATGCCTTCAGTAGAAAAAGAAACAAAAAGTGGGATTATTAAATCTCAACAGATGTTAAAAGAAGAAGAAAGCAAAAGAGACGGGCATGCTAAAGTTGTAGCAGTCAGTGACGATGTTAAAAATGTAAAAGTTGGAGACACTATTATACCTAAAGGCCAAGGATTTATGGTTATGGTAGACGAAATAGAATATTTTCAAATGAACATGTTTGATGTACTAGGTATTGTAAAATGATATTAGAAAGGTTCGATACAGAAGCTAACTTTTGGAAATTACACCCACAATTACAAATCCCCCAAGAGTTTGCAATTATCTACAAAGAGGATAAAAGCAAAACAAAAAGCAAAAGCTCACAGATAATGTGGGCTATTGCGCTTTTGGTGGACCCTGATTCTAAATTTGCTAACATATCTTTTCCTACAAGAAAAGATATAATAAGTAAGGATTTTATTAAAGATTCTAAGTTTGACTGGGATAAATACAAACCTGCTATGAATTTTTACGAATCATCTCTTATAACTCCTGCTAAAAGACAACTTTTAGTTTGGAATAAAAAGATGGACGAAAAAACAAGGTACTTAGATGTACTTACGTATGAAGAGAATGCAGATACAATAGAAGGACTTCTTAAAACTAATGTTAAATTGTTTGAAGACTATGAACGTCTTTTAAAACTAGTAGATAAAGAAACTAACGAAGGCTCTACTAAAGGTGGAGGTGAAGAGTCTGCTTCTGAAAAAGGATTAATATGATTGTTAACAAAGCTGCTTTTTTACTTAAAGAGATACCTCAATTTCATCCTGCAAGCGAAGAATACTTATTGTTTTGGAGAGAAGAAAAGAAAAGGTGTATTGAAGGTTATTGGGTTAGCGGTGTATGGATGCCAGGTAATTTATATTTTTATGTAAACTTTTGGACAATCTTATTAAACAAAACTGCACATTCTAAAACTAAAACTCCTGGTAAACCATTTCTTAGAGATCTTGAATGGGAGTTTTTTTATAACTGGTGTGAAGCTAGAGGGTTTTCTGGATTTGAAGAAGATAAAGAGTTTACTTGTAACAGAGAGTTTATAGGTAAACCAAATTATGTTCCTGCTGCAGAATATATGCGTAGAACACATAAAAAGAATATGGGCTGTCCTTTGTGGGAAAATGAAGCTAAAAACTTTATGATGATGGGAAGTCGTGGGTTTGGTAAATCTTATTCTGTTGCAGGAGGAGTTATTGGCCATGAGTTTGTATTTGATGGAATGAAATCTTATAAACCTGAAGATATTGGTAACCCGCCTTCTACAGAAATTGTAGCAGGAGCAGGGGATGCTAAATACTCAGGAGATATATTAAAAAAGACACAATTTGGATTGGATAATTTACCTGGCGGTATTGAACTTGGAGACAAGTTTTTTCCCTCCCCTTTCTCTAAGCAGTACAGCGGTAGTTGGTATTCTGGGAAAGAAGTTATTGCAGAATATAAAAAGAAGCTTGGTGGTACCTGGAAAGTTATGGGTAGTAAGTCTAAGATTAAGCATCGTACCTTTAAAGACAATGCATTTGCTGCCAATGGTACTCGTCCTGCTGTAATGGTAATGGAAGAGATTGGTATGTTTAGTAATCTTAAAGCATCACACGAAGCATCTGTAGAATGTATGAAAAACGGTGCGTACAAGTTTGGAAGCTGTATGTATTTAGGTACAGGTGGTGATATGGAAGGTGGAGGTACTGTAGATGCAAGAGATATGTTCTACAATCCAGATGTTTATGACATGATTTCTTTTTACGATGAGTGGGAAGATAAAGGTAAAATATCTTATTTTGTTCCTGCGTATAGAGGGCTTAATCAATTTAAAGACCCTAATGGAAACACACAAGAACAAAATGCAAAAGAATATTTAGATAAATTTAGAGAAAAACTAAAGAAAAGTAAAAACTCTAGAAGTGCATTAGATGCAGAGTTGCAAAACAGGCCTCTTGTACCGTCTGAAGTATTCCTTACGCGTACAGGTAATTTATTTCCTGTAGCAGATCTTCTTACTAGACTAGCTGAATTAGAGGCTACTAACAAAGAAAGAAACCATGATTATATAGGAGATCTTTATATAGACTCCGATAGCAATAAAATTAAATGGAAACCAAACGCTAAACTTTCTCCAATAATAGATTACCCTCTTAGAGGTAGTGATGATTTAGCAGGATGTGTAGTAATATATGAAATGCCTTTTGAAGATTCTGACGGTAAAATACCATACGGCATGTATCTTGCAGGTACAGATCCTTATGATCATGATGATTCTACTACATCTTCTTTAGGATCTACATTAATTATAAACAAACTTACAAATCGTATTGTAGCAGAATACACTGGAAGACCAGACACTGCTAATGCATACTACGAAAAAGTAAGAAGATTGTTGCACTTTTATAATGCAAAGTGTTTGTATGAGAACGAACGTAAAGGTATGTATCAATATCTAGAGTTTAAAAATCAAACTCATTTGTTGCTAGATCAACCTACTATTATAAAAGATGTAGTTCAAAATAGTAGAGTAAATAGAGGTAAGGGGATGCACATGTCTAAACCTTTAAAAGATTACGGAGAAGAGTTAATTAAAATGTGGTTACTAGAGAACTATCAAGATGAAGAAGGTTTATTAAATCTTCATAGAATACGTAGCATACCTTTATTAAAAGAATTAATAGCTTATAATGATACAGGAAACTTTGATAGAGTAATGGCTTTTATGATGGTTTGTTACCATTTACAAGAGGTTAAAAAAATAAAAGTAGATAAAGAAAAAAAAGTATCTACTATATATGATCAATCTTTTTGGGCAAAGCCTTTATATGCTAGAAAGAAAAAATTGTTTTAGCTATAAAATTAATTATTAAAAATCTAATTTTATATGTTATTATTTGTGGGCAAAGCTAAAATTATTACTTTTGTCCTTTAATTCGCGAATTTAAAAAAATATTAATATGGCAACAGTAAATGTAACATTGTCTCTTTCCAGTACAGATTTATTTGCAAAGCAAAATCTTAGCTTTACAGAAACAGATGTATTATCTCCCGCAGGAGATCAACAATTAGTTGGAAAATTATACTTAACAGGTACAGGGACAGAAGACCCAATTGTTTTAAAGCAATTAGACGGGTCAGAAGATAGAGCTTATTTATACATGAAAAATCTAGCAACAGCAGACACCGATTACGTAGAAGTATCAGGTAGAAGAAGCGCTGTAGGTACGGACTCAACAGCAAACGATTGGTTTGCAGTGTTAGGGCCTG
>Ga0315320_10004468_pt1 | contig 11466 bp, 7 predicted proteins | sample M140m21515metaG_FD_203458 | JGI IMG/M metagenome (GOLD analysis project Ga0315320, IMG submission 203458) | Ammonia-oxidizing marine archaeal communities from Monterey Bay, California, United States - M1 40m 21515 | ecosystem: Environmental > Aquatic > Marine > Coastal | place: USA: California...
AAACATGGTGTCTCCTTCCGAACAAGACTCTAACTCACGTCAGGCCAAGCGGTTTGAAAACCGTTCAAGACCAACAAAGTTGACCCTACCAGTCTTCCATCGAAGAACATAGAGGGCACGCTTGGCCCACACATAACGACGAAAAAACTTCTCTATCGTCATCCACTCGGTCTCCGTAGGCAACTCGGTGGAGCACACCCATTTGTGGTCCGGCACACCCGCATCCTCAAACACTACACGGCCCCACACCTTTCGCCTCACCATAGTGCCTACATCAATGGGTGCCCCCAAAATAAGTGCATCCTCTGGATCACCGTCGGCCGCAAGACGACCTGTCACAGAACCGTAGCTAAATGGACTCGCAAACGGAGACACAAAGTCGATGCTGCCATCCGGACGACGTTTTACGCGCCCGCCTCGGGTCACTTCAACACAGACTTCTACGGTCTCAGGGTGCGCTTCCATCCATCCGAGATACCGCTTCTGTCCGTGTCGCGCTATCCTGCGGACTGGAGGAATGATGTACAAAGCAATGGTAATGGCAGCCTTGATGCTGGGATGCTCTGCAGAACAGGGATTTGGTGAGAGCAAACCAACCGCCGTGGAAGCGGGTGGAGAGGGAAGAATTGCGATATTCCCAACAACCGGTGTGGAAATCGGACCGTTTGAGATTGGTCAGTCCAAGGTCGGCGGCTTCCGCATCGACAGCACGGGTGAGTTTCCACTCCGAGTACTCAATATGCAGATTGTCGATGCCGGTGAAAATGCAGGTGCCGGTGTGTTCGATGAACTTCGACCGCACGTCTCAAGCCATGTGGTCCCCTTCGATATCGAGCCCGGAGATGGCGCTGAGTTTCTTCTCAACGCAGCCATGACGGCCGAAGGTACGGCGACCGGAATCATCGAGATTTACACCAACGATCCAACGGTGGAAGACCCAAGCCCAGGATACGTGCGCGTCCCACTGTCTGCCATAGCGGTGGATACTGCGGGCACCACTGATGACACCGGAACCGATGACACCGGAACGTCGGACGCCGATGGCTCCTCTACGGACGTCGATGCCGATGCGGACGCCGACGCCGACGCTTCCTCCACGGACGCCGATGCCGATGCGGACGTCGATGCCGATGCGGACGCCGACGCCGACGGTTCCTCCACGGACGCCGATGCCGATGCCGATGCCGATGCCGACGCGGATACCGACGCGGATACCGACGCGGACGGCTCCTCCACGGACGCCGATGCCGATGCGGACGCCGATGGCACCTCTACGGATGCCGATGCGGACGATGGCGCGGACACAGGGGCTTCACTGGTGTGTATAAAATACGAATTCTGCTGTGGATCATTTTGCGAGCCCGAAGGGGAAACGACCCACTACGGTGAGTCGGACCCATGTGATTGCTTGCCCGACTACATGGCCGACCCACGTGAATGTGAACCCGTTGGTGACACCTGCGCATTCGTGGACTGAGTATCCAACCGCCGTCGTTCGCCGCGAATACCACGCCTGATGCGGACGTCGGAGACCCATGCAACACAGTGTAGCCACCGGAGACAACGTCGGGCTCAGTCGGTCTTTGGCACCCACAGGGCGTGAGGACGGACCCTCCAGCCTGTCTTCGGATACAAGGTCTTACCGGATGGCCGTTTGAAGGGCGCAGGCTTGTAGTGCTTGCGTAGTCCCCGCTTAAGTTCTGCACGTCCGGTGAGAACCGCCGCCCAATGGCGCTCGGCGATGGCTTGCTCGATGACTTGGGCCTCCTCGTACAATGGCCCGCCTTCATGATCGATGTCCCACAAGGCAATCAAGGCAATGCCGCCCTTCTTACCGGCTTGTATCGGCATCCACGGTTGCCATGGGGCCAACACGTCGCCATCGATTTGTTTCAACTGTTCCACCACCGCATCGCCTGCAGCCTTGTCCTTCTCCGTCGGAATATACCGCCCGGTATTCCATTGAGCCGACCACAACTGCCATGCGACCAAAGTCGCCGTCGCCAGTCGAACACCCAACCCTGGCCACCGCACTCGAAGGTGATGGATTGCCAGACACCCCCACAATGCCACAGCCCACAAACCGGGCATGAGTACATTGAGATAGCCACCATGGTGCCCACGCATCACCGCCGAGAGCCCAAACGCCATGGCCCCCTGTGCGACCCAAAAACGGGTGCCTTCTCTTTTGGGCCAACGCACCATCAGCGCGGCGATCGCAATCGCTCCGGAAATCCATGAAAGGGCGCCAAACATCTCCTTGGGTGCCGTCAATATGAAGCGCTCAAAAATGAACGGATGGACACTCGGAACACCCAAAAGGTAGGTCAAAAAAAGTCCACCACTGCTGATTTGAAGGGCGACCACCGAGCCCAATGCGGGAACGACACTCCACAAGACAAACCGTTTGCTCAGAATCGAGCCTTGGTGATGCCACAACCACCACAAAGCCGGAACACCAAACATTGCGGCTGAATGCTTGGTGAGAAAAGCTGCGGTAAGCAGCAGTCCACCGACTCGAACCCAACCCAAGCGAATGGTGAGCAGTGCACTGGAAAGCAATCCAATTAGCAGCCCATCATTGCGCACCAGATCGAAGAAGGCACCCGATGAAGGATAGGTGGCCAAAAAGAGGGCGGCTCCGCCAATTCCCAGCCACATATTGTCGCTCTCTTTCCGAACGGCGAAAGCCAGCATCATGGCGGCTACGCCAACCCCCAAGACGCTCACCCAACGCCCCAAAGAATAGTCCAGCGGAACTCCAAGCGCGCTCACTCCCCCCAAAAGCCATGGATACAGGGGCGTGTAGATGAACGGTATGAACTCTGCGGATGGCAGAACGTACAATGGCTCCCCATTCAGAACCCGGTTGGCATGGATGAGCATTCCGCCCTCCATCCATTCCAGGTCATATGGATAGGACAACCGAGGCCCGATGGTTTGCCAAAGCAAAGCACCGATGCCCATCGCCATGACGGCCATCGGAAGATCAGCGAGCCACCGCAGCGCGCGGCGCGTGGAATCAGGCTGTTCCATCCTTCAGCGCCTGTAGTACGGCATTGGTCACCGCATTTTCGAGTGGGTCAGGCGACGGTTCTTCAACCGAGCCTGTCAAACTAAATCGAGCCGCATCGGCCAGAGCAGCATCAAGGGATTGCAGCGAACTCGCCGTGACCCGAGCCATACGAAGCCCGTCCCGTGAACCCGTGGTCGAAGGCCCCAAACCCGTTGGGCTCGGATTCGTACACCCGGTACACGAACGACACGCATCGGGGAGATCCGCACCGGGCAAGTCCGCTTGCGCCACAGCCGATGGAGGCCCCCCATAGCGTTTCAGCCCCATAGAGCGAAGATGAGCCGCTTCACTGGCGGGCAACTCCTGAACCTGCCCCATGTCCCGCGCCGTCTTCGTGATCAACGCGGTGTGTTCCATGGTTTCAAGACGACAAAATGCTTCAAGCAAATCGCCACCGACGCACACCGCACCATGACGGTCCATCAACACGGCATCATGGCTGTGTACATGCTCGCCCACCAGGGCCGCCAGGTCGGTCGTTCCAGTCGTACGATAATCCAGTGTGGGTATGACTCCCATGGTCAACACGACCTCGGGCAACACACAGCGCGCCATGCTCACCCCGGCCACCGTAAAGGCCACAGAAATCGGTGGATGTGCATGCACCACTGCGCGAACATCGGGTCGCGCATCGTAGCAAGCCAGGTGCATGGCCATCTCACTGGTCGGGTCGCCCGAGCCGCGCACCTTGTTTCCCCGGCGATCGATGATCACCAAGTCATCATCGGTCAAAAAACCCTTGTGACATCCCGCTTTGGTACACAGAATGTTCCCGTCTGGAAGCAGTACAGATAGGTTCCCATCCATTGCAACCAGAAGATGGCGCTCGTAGCAAAGCCGCGCAATCTGGATCATCTGTTGTCGGGTATGGGCCTCAGACATGCATGGTGCGTATCGCGTTCAGGCGCAGAGCGCGGGTGTCCACCCCACTCTCAAGACAAGGAGAGACCGTCAACAATCCATGTAGAAACATCGACAGGCCCGAACCTCTGCTGATCATTCCCAACCTCTTGAATCCCCGACCACAGGTCAACAAAGGTTGTCTGAATGGTTTGAATACCAATGTACTTGGGTGCAGAACCTGAATCTGAAGAGAAGAAGTGACCCGTGAGCTTGAGTGTGCCCGTCTTGGTGTTGAACCACTTGTCATCGCTCACCACCAGCTCATCTAAAATGACAAACTCTCCCAACTCTGGAAACATCATATTTCGGCTGCGCGTACCACACCGGAACAGCAAGTTTCCTGGCCAAACACCTCCTGGGGACTCATGTCCAGATGATCGACCGTCCTGCTGGTCGGCCTCTTCTATCGACATGTAGAGCGCACCGACAAGGCCCTCACGAATCAAGGGCAGATCGAGGGCTGGCACTCCCCGAGCATCAAAAGACCGGGTCTGCACACCGCCAAATTGAAGGGCATCGTCGACCAAGTGAAGCTTCTCCGAACCCACCCGTCGTCCTTCACGAATAAAACTCTTTCCGGCCTGAACCCGAACCCGGTCAAATGCCGGGACAACAGCTTCCATAATCTTGGCGATCACCCGCGGTTCAATCACCACGATTGTCGGACCCGAAGAACTCGGCTCAGCATCGGCATAACGGGTGACCTGTTTGGCCATATCCGCGCCCAAGGGAAGACTCGCTACATCGGCAAAATGACGAGACTGAACCGATTGCTCAATGACATGATCACCACTTCTCACTGCGCCGGTCAGTGTGTACCGAGTGGAGCGCTCAAACTGATCCAGTCCCGTGCTGGTCATTACTCGCCGGTGGGTGAAAACCTCGGTGTATCGAAAGTGTACGGGTTCCGCGCCAGCCACGTCCTGAACCGCACGAAGATTGCTGTTGACCACATCCTCACGGGATTCATCATCGAGATTCGCGTAACGGCGATCGAGAAGCCCCAAACCTACATCGGCTTTGCTGTACCGAGGGGCCGGCCCTGCACTTCGTTTCGCCCCTGAATCACTCGCTCGTTTATTGGCTGTTGCCACCAACTTATTGACCGCACCCTTGGTCGCAGCCACTCCAGAGGCACTGCCCACCCGCCCCTCTCGCGAATGACACCGCACAGAAACCATGCTGCGCTCTTGGGGCGCCAAACTAACGGCGCTCAGCACGGCAACAGACTCCCATGAAACAACCCGGGTCCATGTATGTTCAACACACACCTCTGTGGCAGCACAGTTGAGGGTTTGGGCATGGGCCAGCGCTAAGCTGGCCAAAACTTGGCAGGGATGGGTGTCGCTCACAAACTCTCCTCGACCGTTCGGCACCTGCATCATATCCAACCAAACCACTATGCTGCTGTTCCTACTCGATTTGTTTTTCAATCTTGCGACTGCGGCGCCCCGCATTGTGGCCGTGGGCGACTTGCATGCAGACCCGATCGCGGCGCAAAAGGTCCTACAACTGGCGCGGATTGCCGATGAGAACGGGCACTGGGTGGGTGGAAGCACCATTCTTATTCAGACTGGCGACATTACCGACAAGGGGCCGAGTAGTCGTGGAGTGGCCGCTTTCTTACTGCGGCTGCAAGAAGAAGCGAGGATGGAGGGCGGCGATGTCGTGGCTGTCCTGGGTAATCACGAAGTCATGAACCTCGCGGGTGACTGGCGGGGTGTCAATGCACGAGACGTGACTGAATTTGGTTCACGCAAGGCCCGGGCCCAGGATCTCCTGCCCGGTGGAATCATCGGTAGATGGATTGCTCAAAGCCATCTGGTGGTCCTGCGAGCAGACACGGTCTTTGTGCACGGTGGTGTGTCGGAAAAAATGGCACACACGGGAATCGAGACGCTGACGACCATCACCGCTGAAGACCGACTCAACCCAACTCATGCCGCACTATTTGGTGACGAGGGGCCCTTGTGGTTCCGGGACTACCTGCGCCTTCCTGAACGAGAGATCTGTACCGAGATCGAAAAAGCACTCGCTACCCTGGGCGCGCGCCGCATGGTGATGGGACACACCACCCAAACCGATGGTCGCATTACGAGCCGGTGTGGGGGCAGAATTATCGGTATCGACACTGGAATTAGCGGGTATGCCGGGAATCGGTATTCGGCATTTGAACTGGAAGATGGGGCCCCAAAAGCCATCAGCCCAACGGGTACAACCGATCTACCTAATCCGCCGGTTCGAGACAAATAATCGAGACACGATGAGTTTGTCGAGGTACAGTTGCGCGCTCGCGCGACCCTAAAAATCCGAGACCAGGGGAGGCATCATGGCCACCTCCACCCTCACGAAGCGAATCGTCACCCTATCTGCCAAAAATGGTGCTCCTAAGGGTACGGATTCGACCCTTTTTAAAGCATTCATATGTGCAGCGACGCCACAGATCCGAACCGCGTTTTGGACCAAGCACAGCGAAGAAGAGGTCTTTGACGTCCTCGGTGCCTTCTTCAAGCTGACGCAGAGCCAAAAAAGCGATCAGCCGTTGGTTCATTTACGGAGTGATGATCAAGGCGTGACCATCATGAGTCATATGCCCGACCAGCCATTCATCGTGGACACGGTTTTACTGACTCTGCGTACCATGGGGCTCGGTTACCAGGCCGGGTTCAACCTCGTCATCGGCATCGGTCGAAATGGTAAAGGAACGCTACAAAGCGTAGATGACCCATCGGCTCCACTCGAAAGCTTGATCTTTGTTCAGGCGGATGCCCCTGAAAACATCGAAGAATTGCAGGCCAAGCTGGAAACCAGCCTTCGCCTCGCCCAGGCGACGGTTGGATCCTTCGGGCCCATGGTTCAGGTGGTTCAAGATACGGCCGCTCAGCTGATGCAGGCCGCTCGGAACACACCAAATCATGCGGAAAAATTCAAAGAAGCCGCGAGCTTTCTGCGCTGGATACTTGCAGACAACTTCGTACTGATGGGATCGATTCAGGGCAAGCAACGGCTTGGTATCGCCATCAAAGAAGTGAACACCCTCAATGATATGAGTTCCTTGGATACATGGGAACCCTCTGAGCGTGTCGTCGATATCCGAAAAGCTCCCTCCGAGTCGCAGGTCCACCGAGCGGGACGCAAGGACGAAATCCGCATTCAGCTACCCGATGGAGAAGCGCTGAAGATTCAAGGATTGTTCACCTACCGCGGTGTCACACAACCCAGTCGACATGTCCCAATTTTGAGGCAGAACCTATCGCAGATTTTGGGTACACAAGACTGTAAGCCCACTTCGTACCGATACAAAGGCATCTCGAACGTCTTCGATTCACTGCCCACCGAATTTTTGTTCACAACCACGTCCGATCAAATCGCAGAGATGATCGATCGCGTACTAGAAGCCGAACAAGAGCAACGACCACGGGCACACATCCTGCAAAACAGCGGTGATGGAAGCTCCTTTGTCTTGGCAGCAATGCCCCGTAGTCGATGGTCGGACCAGGTCCGTCAAGACATCGAAGACCATCTCGTCGAAGCCACCGGAGCCTCCTATTGTGACCATGGTGTATTTGTTGGGCGATACGAGACCATGCTGGTCCACTTTTATTTGACCGGATGTCAGCTTCTCAGCGACATGCAGACCACGACCCTTTCCGTCGAAGTGACCGCGTTGGCCACCAGTTGGTCCGATCGAGTCCATGCGGCGATGATTGAAGAGTCCGGGGCTGAAGCCGCCGATGGTCTGATTCTGCGCTACGGCCACGCCTTTGAAGACATGTACATGCAGAAGACGGCACCGTCTCAAGTCGCCCGCGACATGCACATGCTGGAATCAGTCAATGAATCCAACCGTGTGGTCGCCGATGTGTACCAAGACGACTGTGGACGCATCAGCCTGCGCCTGTATCAGCTCCACAACATCCTCCTCAGCGAGATGCTGCCCGTGCTTGATAACTTTGGCTTGGTGGTGATCGACCAGTTCAGTGATGCCGTCTCTCCAGCCGATGGCGATGCGTGTACAATCGATACATTCCGGCTCCAAGGGGTTCGAACGGGCGATGAAGAGGCGGTCTTAGACTTTGCTCCTCAACTTGTTGACGCCGTCGAAGCAATCTTTACCCATCAGATGACCGACGATGGACTGAACCAGTTGCTCTTGTCGGCCCGCATCCCCTGGCAAGCCGTCGATATGATCCGGGGCTACCTCGGCTACGCGAGACAATTGGGGCTTCGGTACACACAAACTCGAGTAGAAGAAATTCTCCTGGCTCAGCCCGGCCTCGTGAAAGACCTCTGGCGGTTTTTCCATGCCCGCTTCGATCCCGAGCGTACCGGTGACCGAACAAAGGCCATGGGCGAAGCACAAGAAAGTTTCGAAGCCCAACTGCGCACTCTGCGCGCACACGATCAAGACGTGACCTTTCGGACCGTATTCAACCTGATCGAATCCACGCTGAGAACCAACTTCTACCGGGCTGACCGGATCGAGCACTACCTCAGTTTCAAGGTCGACTGCGAGAAGATTTGGCAGATGCCGGAACCCCGGATGCGCTACGAAGTGTATGTCCACCATCCAGAGATGGAAGGCATTCATTTGCGGGGCGGTCAGATTGCACGGGGTGGAATTCGATGGTCGGATCGTGAAGACTATCGACGGGAAGTTCAAGGACTCGCCACCACACAGCGGGTGAAAAATGTCCTCATCGTTCCAGAGGGTGCCAAGGGCGGATTCTTCCTCAAGAAAAGCTATGCCGATCGGGGGGTCCGTCGAGCCGAAGCCGACCGTCTCTACACCTTCTTGATTCGTGGCCTCCTCGACATCACCGACAACATCGTCGATGGTCAGACCATTCACCCACCCGGTGTGGTCCGCCACGATGGTACAGACACGTACTTGGTTGTGGCAGCCGATAAAGGCACGGCCCATCTCTCTGACACGGCCAACGGCGTTGCCCGCGAGTATGGATTCTGGCTTGATGATGCCTTCGCCAGTGGTGGTTCCAATGGCTACGATCACAAAAAGGTTGGTATTACAGCCCGGGGCGCCTGGAAAACCACCCAGCGGCACTTCGCAGAAATGGGTGTCAATCCATACGAAGAGGAGTTCACCTGCGTTGCCATCGGCGATCCTGCAGGCGACGTCTTCGGCAATGGAGTGATCGAGACGCCACATATGAAGCTCGTGGCCGCGTTCAACCACCGCCACATCTTTATTGACCCCAATCCGGACCCAAAAACATCCTACGAAGAGCGACTTCGGATGTTTAAAGAAGTGCAGGGCTGGGATCACTACAACACCACACTCATCAGCAAGGGTGGCGGCATCTTTAGTCGACAGGCAAAGTCCATTACGCTTTCACCGGAGATGAAAGACCTGCTGGGCGTCATGAGTGATGACCTCGCGGTCGATGCCATCATTCGACTGATTCTGCGACTTCCGGCTGATCTCCTGTGGAATGGTGGCATCGGGACCTATGTGAAGTCCAGCGAAGAAACCCACCAAGATGTCGGGGATGCCACCAACGACACCCTGCGCATCAATGCCAATGAACTGCGCTGCAAGATCATCGGAGAAGGTGGAAACCTCGGACTCACCCAATCAGCCCGGGTCGAGTACGCCATCAACAACGGACGAATCAACAACGATGCGATCGACAACTCCGGTGGTGTCGACATGTCGGATCATGAGGTCAACCTCAAGATTCTCCTGAGCAGCGTCGTGACCGATGGAAAACTCACGACCGCCGCACGAAACAAACTGCTCGAAAGCCTCACAGGCGTCGTCGCGGATCTGGTCCTCGACAATTCGGACACCCACGCAAACCAACTCAGCCTCGATCAGATCCGTTCCGCTCGAGATCCCCTGTTTTTCAGTCGAACCATCGACTGGGTCTGCAAGCACTCCAACACAACCCGAACCGCACTCACACTTCCAAGTGATGACGACTTGCATCGTCGGGCTCAAGCCCGAACGGGGTTGACCCGACCAGAACTGGCGGTACTCGCAGCGCACGTGAAGACCCACATTTTCAAGGACCTCCTCGCCTCAGAGTCGAACGACATCCCTGGGTTCGACGAGCGGGTTCTCAGCTACTTTCCAACACAGATTCGGAAGAAGTACAGCGACTATATTCCCAACCACATGCTGCATACGTCGATCGGCATGACCGTGCTGATCACCGAAGTCGTCGGTGATGCCGGGGTGCTCTTTTACCCCATGCTCAAAGAATGGACGGGAGCGAGTGCTTCCCAAATCACCCGGGCATGGCTGCTCGCCATGGACATGGTCAATGGAAACCAGATTCGGTCGGAAATTGACCAGTGTGATGCCAGCTTTGAAGCCAAATATAAAGCATGGATTGAGGTGCAGAACGCCATCACCGCCCTGGCCGCATTTGCACTCACTGCGGGCGAGTCTGGCCTTGTCGACGATCCGACCGATACAATTCGTGAGGTGCTCCGACAGCTTCCACGGGTTCGTGGATCCGACCATCAAGAGCAGCTTGTAAAAATGGGAGAGGGCCACATTGATCGGGGGATTCCAGAGAATATCGCCCTGAAAATCGCCACGTTGACCAAGCTCACAATTGCCCGAGAAATCGCCCTTCTTCACGATGAGGGAGACCGGGTAAGCCACACCGTCATTCGGTACATCTCGGTGGGAGAAGCCACCGGTATCCTGCCGGCCCTTCGCGCCATGCGAATCGAGCAAACCTCTGGTCCATGGGATCAGGTGGCCCTGGCCATTCTTCGAAATCGCTTCTTCTTACTGATGCGACAACTGTACGCAGCCATCCCGTTGGGGCCAGAAGTGCGTCTTGGCGTGAACCGAATCAAGCGACGCCTGATTCGAAAAGGCCCGCTTGGAACACTGACCGCTGAGGTCGAAAGTTTGCTGGGTTCGCGTCCAGATACCGCCATGCTGTTGGTGGCTGAAGAGCGCATTCGCGGCGCCCTTGCTGGTGGCCTTGAAGACGTAGACATCTCAACCGTGAAGAGCTCCGCCAAGCCCCGTAAAAAGAACACCAAAGGCCGCACCAAACAAACGGGTGCAACAGCCAAGTGAACCGCTGGATCTTTCTGCGCCATGGAGAGAGTGAAGCCAATCGCGCACGGGTCTTCTCGGGTCATCACGATGTTGCGCTGACCCATCGGGGTCGGGAGCAAGCTTCACGAGCAGGTCTCGAAATTCAAACGCTGTTGTCTGGAACCCCCCTCAATGCCGTGTGGTCCTCTGATCTCCAACGAGCACAAGAGACCGCAGATCGGGCCCTGCAAGCCGCTGAAATCAATATCCCGGTACGCACCCATCCAGGATTTCGGGAGCGCCACCTCGGAGAATGGCAAGGGCAGTCCATCGATGTACTCAAAGCATCGGGAGAGCGCGATATTCTGCACACATGGACCGGATCTGCACCCGGTGGGGAAAGCTTGGCGGCACTGTCCCTGCGGGCCACCGAACTTCTCGTCACGATTCGGGTAGATGGGCC
>Ga0315320_10004469_pt1 | contig 11464 bp, 6 predicted proteins | sample M140m21515metaG_FD_203458 | JGI IMG/M metagenome (GOLD analysis project Ga0315320, IMG submission 203458) | Ammonia-oxidizing marine archaeal communities from Monterey Bay, California, United States - M1 40m 21515 | ecosystem: Environmental > Aquatic > Marine > Coastal | place: USA: California...
GGGCCTTCAATCCAACTTCCAGCGAAGACTGGCGTTCAACGGTACGGCATCCTGCTTGGATCTGAAACGCGTTTGCGCGGCGCTCTCGTCGACGGCGTTGTCAACGGATCGGCGGCCGACGTTGCAGGTATCAAGCCTGCGGATCGTGTTGTGTCAGTCGATGGTTTGCTGACACATGACGATCTGGCATTGGTTCGACAGCTTGAAAATTTACCTCAGGGGACCCTCGCCTCGTTGGGTGTCGTTCGAGGCAACGCCTACTTCATCAAAGGCATGACGTTGACGACTGAAATTGAGTCCGGTGGTTCACGGCAGCAATTGAATGCGTCCACTAAACAGCAAAACGCAGATGAAGAGAAAATGGCAACCGAAACTGGTGTGCTGGAGGGGATCGGGTCTGTGCTGGGTGGTTTGCTTGGGGGAGCAGGGAAAAAAGACGGGAAAGCGCAAGTGGTTCCTCAGAATCCCAAGGATGATTTGAAACCAATTGAAACGGTGCAGCAAACGTCGTTTGAACAAAAGGTTTCAGGGCAGCTCAAGAAAATGGTAGGCGATCCGCCCTCATTGAATGGATTGCCAGTGAAACCAAAATCAAAGACCAAGGACAATGCAACTGACTCTGGGAAGCCGGAGCAGAGCGCTGCGGAAATGCGAGAGGAGATTCGTCAGTTGCAGGAAAAGTTGAAGCGGATGGAGCAGCGTTCTCAGCGTGCTGGCGAGGCAGTTCCGAAGGAGACGCCCCCAGCAACTAAATCTGAATGAAGGATCGGGGGCCCGTTGTACGCTTTGACGCAGGCGGGACGTGTAGATGAGCACGTCGCCTGTAGAGACACGTCGCCTGTACAGAGCAGAGAGCAGTGAAGCGTTGTCGCATGGCCGCGTTCAGCGTCCAGCGTTCAGTGGACGTTGAACCACTCCTTTTTTCAGCGGGCTGGCCCCGGACGATTTTCGCAATCGGGGGGAGGCTGACGAGACGCTACAATCTCTCGACGCCGACGCGGCAATCGCATGCGGGACCGCTGGGATGGCGGATGGCTACGATCGAAAAAGTGAACGAGTGAAAGCATGATGCCCCCTGATGCCGATAACAACGACCAAGCTTCGGGCGAACGATCGGACTGTGAGCAGGATCAATCCGCCGGGACCGATGGGACGAGTCACGACGCAGATCAAATAGAGGATGTTGTTTCTGCGGAGGTGAATCAAACAAGCGCTGCCTCATCGCCGCCTGCCACCTCAGCGCCCTCTGGTGCGGCTGCTGGCGGTGATGGTGACAAACTCGGGGCATCCGATGAAACGCTTGGGTTCGCACATGCTGCCGATAAAGTCAAGAAGTTTCCCCAGACGCCAGGTGTTTACCTGATGAAGGACGTTTCCGGCGTTGTGATTTATGTGGGAAAAGCAAAGAATCTTCGCAGTCGAGCGAGTAGCTACTTTTTGAAGGCAGCGGCCGAAGATTCCCGCACGTCTAATTGGGTCCCGGAAATCGCTGACATCGATTTTTTAGACTGCGAAAGCGAAGTCGATGCGTTGTTGATGGAGTCGAGGTTGATCAAAGATATTCAACCGAAACACAATAAGGAGCTGAAGGACGACAAGAGCTTCCCTTATTTAATGATCACGACACGAGAAGAATTTCCTCGTGTTGAATTGACACGAGAACCGCCCAGCAAGGGCGTCAAACTGTATGGTCCGTTCCCAAGCGCCGGAGCGTTACGGGGGGCGATTCAAGTGCTGCAACGAATCTTTCGTTTCCGAACCTGTTCACTTGATATAAGTGAATCCGATGAACGCTGGAAGTGGTTTCGTCCTTGTTTGTTGGCAAGCATCAATCAATGTACCGCGCCCTGCAATCTGCGGATCAACAAGGAGGACTACCGCAAAGACATCAGGCGGTTGATGACTTTCATGGAAGGTGGCAAGAAACGCCTTTTGGCTGAGATGACCGGCGAGATGCAGACTGCCAGTAAGGCTATGGATTTTGAACGAGCGGCGGTGCTGAGGGACGAAATCGGCATGCTCGAACGGCTCGAAGAACGAGGCGAACTTGATACTCACGCCCAGCCTGAAGTGTTTTACATCGACCCGAAAAAAGGTCTCGCTGGGCTTCGAAAAGTACTTGAACTTTCGGAGACGCCACGCGTTATCGAGGGTGTCGATATCGCGCACTTGGGAGGCGGAGAAACCGTGGCAAGTCTGGTGCAGTTCATTGATGGTTTGCCATTCAAACCCGGCTACCGAAGATTCCGAATCAAGGATGTTGATGGGATTGATGATTATCGCAGTATCTACGAGGCCGTTTCCAGAAGGTTCCGCCGCCTCAGTGATGAGGGAGATGCGTTTCCCGATATCCTGCTGATCGACGGCGGTAAGGGGCAGCTAAACGCTGCCATGGCGGCGTTCCGAGACCAGGAAATATCACCACCCACAGTGATTTCACTCGCCAAGCGTGATGAAGAAATCTTCCGACCAGGAATCTCCGAACCGATCGTGCTAAGCAGGAACGCCTTCGGACTGCGATTACTCCAATACGTTCGGGATGAATCGCATCGATTTGCGCAGCACTATCATCACATCCTCCGTTCGAAATCAACGTTTGAACGCTAGCCCGGTACCTGAGCCGGAAGTACCCAGTGTTGGTTGTTTCGCCGGTATGCTGAAGCGGCGTTTCGCCGTCCGGGAAATGTCACAACCGATTGTCGGTGAAAACGTCCCGTTGCTTAAAGCTCTTCAATGAGCGTGGGTATCTGGGTCACGCGAATCAGAAGAACCAGTTGCTCGTGTTGATTGTCTTGGCCAGTGCCGCATAGCATGTGTTTGGCCAGTCCGCGAAGAGGTTGCGCTGGCGCGATAACGATGAGGTCACCCTCTTGTGCATTGAGTTGCAGGTTCAGGCATTCCAGTTGCCAAGCTTCACGGCGACTGTCAATTCGCAGGGCGGTATCACTGCTAACCCATTTTCGAACGGTATCACCATGTTGGATTTCAGGATGAAGCTTTAATTCGATTTGCTCTGGGGTTTTTCCTCGACTACTCGTTAGAGCCAAAACGTACTGCGCGTTTTGCATCGTCTTTCCAATCAGCTCGTCACCCTCGCGAATCATGGCAACGTGGCTCCCTTCAAATGGTTGCCGCAGCGGTAGTTCGTACCGTCTTCCTAAACGCATCGGCATGCTTTGCGAGCCGTGTGCAAGATCACTGGCAATGGAAGCTTCCGCCAAAAATGTTTCAACGAGGTCGCGATCCTCTTCATGCTGGTTCAACTGGTTTCGAAACTCTTCTTCGTTGTTTACCAAGCCAACACGAATGCCGTTGCGGAGCATGTTTTGACGCATGCTGGGGTCGATGCACGTTTCATCGATCCACTGCCAGAGAGAGGGGCTAGATTCTGAATCAGCGGACGCTGACAGGTCATGCGGTACTGAATTGAGGAACTCAATGTCAAGAATGACACGCTTGCGATTGAATGACCTGGGCGCAGTGGTGTCGGATGCCAGGGCAGTCTGGTTGGAAAGTAGTTCACTACCGCTGTTGTTCCAAGTTTTGCACCCTACGGCTGCGAACAGCAGAAGAGTGGATATCAGGGCACAAGGAAGGCGGTCCACTGCAGGCGTCCGTGTGGTCGGTGGATGAAGGAGTCTAAACTCATGATCGTTTTCCGGCCGAGCGTGGCCAGTGTTTGTTTTGCAAGACGCTACGAATTGCCCGTGGTGACGTCAATAGATTCTGCTGTTGGTCGAGGTTGGGGCGGGATCTTTCTCAGATTTGATACCCAATACGATCGAAATGGCGATGTCAGAGGCGGGCAGTGCTGTCGGTACGTAATGCTAGCAGTGATGTTTTCGCGAGAAGGTATTTGATAGCTTCGGCGGTAGGTTGCGTTCAGGTTGCGACGGAAGAGAAAACGGGGCACCGCTGGGACGAGTTTGGGGCGTAGCAATTTGGTTTTTGTGAATCGAATCGCCACTTCAGGATGGGTAGCGACGGCGTTCCGTGACGGTACTCCTCGCGTTGTTTGAGATGCCCCTGGTGGTTGAGGTGCTGGAAACAAGGGAAGCCAATCTTGTTGCTAGGCGAGCATTTGAGATCCGGGGATTTTCGTGTTTCGGTTGAGATCATCAGGTGATCTCACTCGGGTCGGGAATGATGGGCGATGCTGTCGCATTGCGGTTGATATGGAGCTGAGAGGGCCGGTTATAGGGCCGAGCCTGTTCATTTTGCTGAAACCGCCGGATATTCCGACTTTTCGGGCTCAGTGTGTGGCCGGAACCGCGAATTTTGTTTGACGTGGACCGGTGTTTTCGCGAATAATTAGAGACAGCTTCTCGTCCTGCCGACGCAGTCCTGTCGGCCAACAATCGAACGGTGCAAAAAATATGAGCTTTCAACCAATAGATACTCGTTCTGGGAATGATTTCCACGCGAGTTGGGATGGTACGACTCGGGTCCCTGCCAAGGCAGCGGAACGTCCGTCCGAGAAATCTCGCTCACGGCTAGTGTTGGCGTTGATGGTCATCGCTGTGATGCTCTGCGTTTACGCTGTGCGGGTGTCCGGTCAGGACGAAGCTGGTGCGGCAAATGGCGGGTACGAGACCGTGCCCATGCACGCAGCTTTTCTTCCTGACGGGAAGATGGAAGCAAGAGTGGTTGCTGCAGCGAAGAGCTTCTGTGCCGGTGGCAACAGTGATCCACGCATGGTCGCCGCTTATTTTCAGCGTCTCGTGCCAGCCAAAATGACAGGCCCGGATGCGTTGAAGGAGCTGACGCCGTTAATGAAGGATGTCAACGTGCTGCTTGCCCGATCACAACGAAGCAGACCGTTCTTGGGGAAAACGGTTGCAGACCTGCTTCTGCCACCAATGAAGGCGTTGGCAACGGGCAATTACAATCCGACAGCGAGAATCAACGCAGCACTGATTCTGGGCAGAATGGACAGTGCGCCTGCCGACGCGGCGAACCGAGTACCTCCTAGGCCTTACCTCGCGGCATTGCCGACCTTGGTCGATGTCTATAAAAACGAAAACAATGTTGACGGACTTCGAGTTGCGGCGTTGTTAGGACTCCAGAGGCAAGTCGGTCTTGGGTTCAATCAAATCCCTGCAGCAGGTCGGGATCAACTGAGAAGCATGATGACCGAGCTGCTCGACTCGGAGACACCTGCCAATCGCACGGATAAGGTCCACGCTTACCTTCAGCGATACGCTGTCGACATCCTTCAGCAGCTTGGTACCAGCGAGGACGATGGTAAGCAGTTGGGAGTCAAACTTATCGGGATCAGCACCGCTCCTGAAAACGAAGAATTGATCGCTCTTTACTCGGCCGCCAAGATCGGCTCCTTGGGGGGCAGCCTCAAAGGGCAAGTTGATAAGCCAGAAGATGTGCTGGAAGGTTGGGCTCGCCTCGCACACGAGGCCTTCCAGTCGGAGGTTCAGAGGCTCAACTCACTTGAAAGAACACCGCCAACGGCGAACCAACCCGTCAAGCCGATGGACGTCTTGCGTCCAAAAGTCGACAAGTCAAACAAGTCGACTGGTGCTGGCTCAGGCGGACCTGACTTTGACGAGAGCGAAGACGGAGCCATGGGAGGCATGGGTGGTATGGAGGGTATGGAGCTAGGGGCCGGTTACGATGAAAACCCCGCTGATGGAATGGAAGACGACGATATGTTAGGTGGCATGGGCATGGGGGGCATGTTCGGTGGCCAAACGACTGTGTACAAGGACCAGCCCGCCGAGGTTATCGGCTCACGCCGCTACCTCAACAAGGTTCTGCAACAGCTCAATCTTGGAGCTTCTGGATCAAGGACCAAAGGTGTGCCGAAAACCGGTGGTGGCCTGATGCTCTGCGTCGACGAGGCGAAGACTGAGACCGTTAAAGACTGGATCGTCAAGTTGGATGAGGTCATCACGGCTCTCAATAGCGAAACCCTTGATGATCGTGACAAGTATCTTGAAGGACTCGATGAGCAAGTCGTTGTCCTGGCAGAACTGGCTAACATACAGGCTGGGGAAAAGAAAGCAGCCAAGCCAAAAGACAAAGGTGACTCTGCACTCGAGGGTGATTTACTGGACGGCCCTCAAGAGCCGGCAGCCGGTGGTGCTGCGGGGGCGGAAGCTCCCGGTAACACAGCTCCCGGCAACCCAGCAACCGCTGCTCCCGGCAACCCAGCAACCGCTGCTCCTGGTAATCCAGCACCAGCTGCTCCTACGGACCCCGCACCGGGCAATCCGGCTACTCCATCTTCCTGAGTTTCGCGAGCGGACTTGGACAAATCACATCACCTGAGTCTCTTTTCTCATGTGGTGCGTCCTGACCAGCAAGCCCTCTTCGTTTTGGCGATGAGGGGCGGTCAGGTGGTGATAAGTCCATCGCTGTCCTTGAGTGCTGTTGGGCAAACTTGTCGTGTCTCTTGCAAGCCTTGCGGTGTTCCCCATCCACGAGCTGACTTGCCCTAGGTATCCGGCACCGCAGGTGGTCAAGATTCGCTTGCACCCTGTCATGACAGCTGGAGTTCTTCCCAACTTGGATCGTCGTTCCGCTTTGATGGTTTTACGGCTGCATTAGGAACGAGATGATATCAGCCATGTCCTGCACGTTGATGGACTTTTCCAAGCCCTCCGGCATAATAGACAGGCCGGTACTTTTCAGCTCTTCAATGTCGACTCGAAGCACCGTGTCTGATGCCGATTCGGCTCGCCGCAGAGTGACACTGCTCGCTGTTTCAGCTGCGACCATTCCTGTCATGGCACGTCCGTCTTGGGTCAATAAAACATAGTTCAGGTATTGCGGGTTAACCTCCCGATTTGGGTCGATCACATTGACGAGAATCGTTTCTGCACCACGGGTTTTTATGCTTGCCAGATTTGGCCCAATTTCATGGCCAATCCCGTTCATCTTGTGGCAGACAGCGCAGTGTTGGTGAAAGAGTTTGCGTCCTCGGTTGACGTCAGCATCTAAGGACAGAGCCGCTTGGTATTTGGTCAGGATCTTGGAGCGATCCCCCGATCCCATGTTAGTCAAGTATTTTGACGCGCGTGATTTGATATTGGCGTCGCGAGACTTAGCCGCAATTTGAAGTCGCGGCGTTCCGATATCTGCGAGTGAGATTTTATCTGAGTCGACAGCGTCGAAAAGTTGAGTCAAGCGATCGCTTCGTGCAAACAGTACTTCTGTTGCAGTGGCTCTAAGTTTTGGGCTCAGTTTGCTCCATGCCAAAAGCAACGGTTCAGCGATGGTGGGTGAGCTGAATGTTCCTAATGTTTCGATGGCTGCTTGCGACACGAGATGGGGTTGCCGATTACTGATCAGAGCTTTCAGCGGTGTTGAGACACTCGCAAGATCGCCAAAACGCATTGAATTAGTAGCGGTGATTCTATCTGCCACTGCCAAGTCCTCGTTTTGTGCGGCGGCCCCAGCAGCACTTACCAGCTTCTCTTTGAGATTGTCCAGTTCGGACAGATCGCCCTGCTGAGATAGCTGCTGAAGATAGTGGTTTTTGCGAGATCGGTAAGCTGTAAGTGAGCCGAGGATCGGAAGTGTGAATGATGCACTGGAGGCCGGAAGGGTTGAGACCTGGTCAAGTGCGAGATCAATATCAGAAGGCTGGTTTTGTTGTCCAATTTGCGTCGCGAGGGTGGCAAGAAACCGTCCCGCTGCTTCGGATTTAAAGGATTTGTTTTGAACAAGTTTGGCAAATAGTTCAGCGCCCCCTTCACTGAGTGAACTCAACACAGCGGTTTCGAGCCAACGGTTACCGGGGCCATTCGCGATCACGCGCTCAAGCAAGGGAATCTTCAGTTCGCTCGGTAATGCGGCCGCAGAGAATGCCAGTTGGATCCGTACTTCGAGGGATGGGTCAGTCGCCAGCGATAACAACGGTTGTTCCATCTTGGGATTTGAAGCGAATTGTTCACCCAGTTTCAGGGCGTGGCGTCTCACCTGTGGGTGTTGATGTTGCAACGCAACGACGATTGCCTGTGTCGATAACTCGCCCTGCCCAGATAACGCATAAAGCGAGTGTAATTGACCCAAGGGGCTTAGGTCTGCGTCTCGTTTCGCGTTGAGTATTTCAACAGTTTCAGGGCTTTTTCGCTCATACAGCAGACGCGCCGCTGTTTCGCGGTGCCATGCGTTGGGGTGATCCAGCAGATCGACCAACTGGGATGTGTCCGCGTTGCGAAGATTAGGGGTTGGGCGGTATTGATAATTACTGGGTGCGATTCGATAAATTCGGCCACGATCGCGACCTGCCGTCAGATCAAGATGTTTTTTGATCATTGGCGGCAAACTTTTGGGGTGTTCGATAACCTCCCGGCAGACGTCGATGATATAAATGGTTCCATCCGGAGCGTTCGCAAATTGGGCCGGTCGAAACCAGATGTCACTTGAGTTAACGAACTCGGACTTTTCATCGATGCGGCGAGCGACGAACTGTGCTTTGCTCGAATCGATCTTCTTTCGATGTACCAAATTGCTGCCCACGTCTCCAATGATTGCTAGCCCTTTCCATTCCGGGGCCCAAGCATCCCCGCGATAAATCGTGACTCCGGTGGCGCCTGTGAAATACCCTGCAGCTCGACCCCCGCCTTCAACAGGACCGGGTACGGTTCCACCCACTCGTAATCGCGTCCGGACGATCCGCCAAGGTTCGACTGGGCTTGTCCGATAGACCTCGGCTTGTGGGCCGTCTGCCGCGATTGAGATCCTTGCAGGCGGAGCTTTCAGGTAGGGATTACGTTTCAGGTAGTGATCTTCGTACATCACCTGTTGGATGTGATTGCTATTGGAGGAGACGAATTTCCGTCCCCAGTCGTCGAACACCATTCCATGCTGACCGCCGCCGCTGGTGACCTCGATCTCGAAGGTATCTGGATTGAACGCAAGATCGCGTCCGCGCACCTCGATTCGCACGTCACCGTCGGGCCGACCAACTTTGCCAGCTGCTGAGCTGCAAGCGATGTGGATTCGATTGTCCAATCCCCAGCGGAACGAGTTCATCAAGCCTTGGACGTTGGACGTGCCGAACCCGGTCAGCACAACCTTCTTCTTTTCGGCTTTTCCATCCTGGTCATCATCGCGGAAATAATACAGGTTTGGCGCATCGCCTACGAATAGACCACCTTTGTAGGGAAAGAGGGCCGTGGGCCAAAGCAAGCCGTCTGCGTAAATCACGCTTGTGTCAAAGACACCGTCTTGGTCGGTGTCTTCCAGCCGTCGGATGCGTGACAAGCCAGCGTCACGATCCTCGCTGTAGCCGCGCATTTCACAAACATACAATCGTCCTTCGGCATCCCATTCGATAGCCACGGGGCTGGCGACTAGTGGCTCGCTCGCTACCGGCTGAATCTCGAAACCACTCGCAACGGTAAAGGTCTCGAGTGCAGCTTCTGGGCTGCTGGCAGGAATTCGCGGAAGTTCACCGGAGAAATCCTCCTCTGCTGTCACGATGCCACAGGGAACAACGTTACTGAACGCAACAGCAATGAGGAGAACGCTAGTGACGAGGGTGAAACGGATGACGCCCAAAAGTTGAGTGAGTCGGATCCGTCGGTATCGTAGTTCAGATTCGTTCATTTTTCGTCCTTTGTGAGCAGCAAGCTGCGCATGCCATCCATCAACACTGATTCACAACTCTTGTCGACTTTTGAAGCGCGAGGGCTCGTTTCGTAACCGCCTTGGCTGTATCCGATTTCTGTCCCAATGTAGCCGGGGCCGTAATCGCCGTAGGCTGCCATTGCGACGTGAAGGTCAGGACGCATCTGTTTTGCTGCGAGCTGATATTCCACAAACAGCTCCCCAGGCATGTGCACAATGCGAATGTTCCCAAGCCTTAGGCAGCTGAGGTCGATCTTGTGTCCGCTCTCACAACGATTCAGCCATGCAAGCTCGTCCGCACTGCCCCAGTAGTCGTTGGGCTTCCATTTGGCGAGGCTTGCCTCTAGTTCGGCTCGCTTAAGATGTTTAGCCGGGGGTAACGATACCGGCGCAACCGACCAACCCACGTCACTGCTGGTAAGTCGCACCTTCTCTGATGAGTTCGTGGCTTGTCTCATCCCTTCAGCAACACGTCGTGCAAGCGTTAGCCTGTTCTCTTTATTGCCATCGTTGTATTTGCCGGCGCCGATGTTCCCCCCTGCGCCATTGAAGTGCACGTGAAGCACATTGGGCACGTCTTGGCCACGCAGAAAACGGGCGATTCCAGGAAAGTCAGGGCTCGGGATACCAGTGCGATAATAACTTTGGGGGTGGCAGGCGTAATAAGTCAGGACCGTTACCAACTCTTGTTCATTCCAAAAACTGATCGCACTCAATTCTGGATCAATTACACCTTCGGGGGCAGCACGCAATTTCGGGTCGCGGCACGTGGTGTAGCGTGTTGCACTTACTTTGCCATCAGGACCAAGGATTCGCCGGTTGGAAGCCACTTTTTCAACCTTCGCTGCTCCGTATCCCACATGGGTGATGGGGGTCGAGTTCTGAATTGACGATGCAATTGCCTGTTCCAGACGGTCGAGCACTTCTCGGGTGAAGGCGCCCTCATGTAGACCAACGTCGGTGACTCCAACTTGATGTAACAGACGCTCAGCGGAGAAGTCGCTTCGAGGGGCGTCATGTTGGTGTAGCGTGTGGACAGCCACGCGGTCACGTGTCGTTCCCGCAGCTTTTGCAATGCGATCGCGAAAGGCGTCGTGTGATGCATTGCCAATCCCAATCCAATCTACTGCACATAGCACGATTGGTTTAGCGCTGCCCATGATCACAATACCCCGGCATCGTAGCCCCAACTCGTCGACACGGATGACCCGGTCATACGCCATCATGGTGCCGACCGGAGGTGTCGCATCCACGTCGAATTTCGCAATCTTGATTTCCCCCGCGGATTCGGCCTTTAGTTCACCTCCATGAACCAGATACAGGACGCCGAGCATCAAAATCAAGGTGCGGACAAGCCCTTGTCCATGGAGATTTGAAAATGAAGGCAATATTTGAAGGGGGACGAGAATCATGGATCGCCAAGGGTGGGGGGATAACAGAATCGCGGGTCGAACTGAAGCTTTGCTAGCTACTGGCGGGGGTGGCGGGACTGCGTTACCGCGCTGAGTTATTTCTGCCAATTGGAATTGGCAAGGCCACTTCATTGGACCGGGCACTTCCACTGCGTCAGCAGTCATCTTTGGTATGCAGTTATCGAGATAGCTGGCGGCAGCCGTCGAGATAGCTGGCGGCAGCCGTCGAGATAGATTGTACAGCGGATTGAGCATGCCGTCATGAATTTACACAACGCCCGTGGGTAGATTTTACGTGCGAGTTGATTGATCTGTTGGGAGCAACGAACGCGCGGCACGCAGGTGCCTGAGACTCTGTCGGTTGCCTCCTTGGCTGCCCAGTCCGTTGCTGATGGGCAGTTATCTAGTTTGCAAATCCGCGAATCGGTACCTATCCGAATAGGTGACCGCATATTTAT